>Ga0208044_1000039_pt1 | contig 162048 bp, 140 predicted proteins | sample Sb_taG_8_FD_187712 | JGI IMG/M metagenome (GOLD analysis project Ga0208044, IMG submission 187712) | Peat soil microbial communities from Weissenstadt, Germany - Sb_50d_c_BC metaG (SPAdes) (version 2) | ecosystem: Environmental > Terrestrial > Soil > Wetlands > Peat | place: Germany...
CGCCAAACAGATAGCAGCACCGGCTGAAACGAGAACGCCCAATGTGCACCGAGCGAAGCGAATCGCTCCTCGAGAGTGCGGATGGAAGCATGGCGACAGTGGCGACTCGGCGGGAGAAAACCCTTGTCTCAGAAAAAAACAAAGATTCACTTGACTCCGACCGGCCTTCTCATGGAAGGCGATAACACTCAAAACCCCTTCGGGAAGGTCAATGAGTGCAATCGGGATTTAACAACATTCGACTCTGCCCGAGCCTCTTCCCCGGAGGAGAAATCATCGGCGGTTAGGAGCGGGCGACGCATAGAGCACTGCTCCGTGTACAGTACTGTTCCATCGGAACATCCCGTCGATGTAATGAAACTCACCAATCCACTCGTCCGTCGCGCGGGTTTTTGACTTCCAGGCTGCTTGATAGTAATCGACGGGAGCACGGGTACGAGTACTGACGGATTTCCGAACCTGAATTTCTTCGTCATCTTGCGCCAACCTCCCCCAAAGCGCCTTGAATGCCTGCTCGTTCTGCGCCAAGTTACCTGTTGCTATCAGGCGATCAGACTCATTGACCCCGGAAAGCGGGAAGCCTGGTCAATGAGTGAAATCGGGATTTTTCAACAGCTACGCCTGTTATCAACAATTGACATTAACTTCCGGTTTGCCCGTTATCCGGAGTGGTGCACACGCCTAGTCTCTAAAGAAATGGATTGAGATTGCAGTCCCCTCGCTCTCCAGCGGGCCGGAAGAATATTTGCTACCATGCGTGGCTGAGGTGGCTATGCCTGAATACGTAATCGAGCGCGAGATTCCGGGGGCAGGAAATTTGACGGACGCGGAACTCCGGGAGATTGCCAGGAAGTCCGTGTGCGTGCTCAATGAGATGGGTCCGAAGATCAAATGGCTGCACAGTTATGTAACCGGCGACAAGGTTTATTGCGTGTATCTGGCGCCAGACGAGGAAACCATTCGCGAACACGGGCGACGGGGCGGGTTTCCGGTGAATCGGGTGTCAGCAGTGCGCCGAATGATCGACCCGACCACGGCGGATTGAGGCGAGCAGCGGGTTGGTCAGGATTTGGCAGTGTCTTTCAAGCCCAGCGCCTCGTGGACAGCTTCCTCCAGCGACATCTCCCAACCGGTCGACCACGCTTCCAGGCCCGCGGCGTTCTTCAGCATGTTGCGCGCAGGTTCCAGCTTTTTCTCCAGTCTGGATTGCTCTGCCGGAATGAGAGGAGCACCGATGCGCAGACGCAGTGCGGCGGCGGCTCCTGCCAGGCGCAACGATTGTTCGGCTCGGGATTGGGCTGCCGCACTTACGGCGAAAGATTCCAGCACTCTCGCGATACCGCGTTTATGTCCCAGATCCTGAAACATTCTGATGCCTTCGCCATAGAGGCGTTCGGCATCCTGATGCTTACCCTGTGCTGCGCTAAGCCTGGCCAAGTCGCATAGGGCGCTCGCGATTCCCCAGCCGTCGCCCAACTGCCGGAATGCCGAGAGGCTCTGCTCGTAGTAGGAGCGAGCAGCGATGGAATCAACGGACTCCCGCAGGAGGTCGCCCAGATAGTTCAGGGTCCAGGCGACTCCGGTGCTGTCGCCGGCAGCGTGGAAAATGGTCAGACATTCGTCATACAGCGCGTGGGCGCGCGCGAGGTCGCCCTGCAACCTGAGCACATTCGCCAGATTGCTGAGTGCACGAGCCGTGTCAATGGGACTGCCTAACTCTCTCCAAGTCGCGACGCACTGCTCGAAAAGCGAACCGGCGGTTTCGAGATCTCCACGATCGCGGGCGGTGACTCCTAAGGCATTCAGCGCCACGGCAACTCCGCGGTGGTCGTGCAGGTCGCGGCAAGCTTTCAGACTTTCCTCTTGCAGTTTCTGAGCGGAGACGAAATCGCCCTGTGCACCTGCGAAAATCGCCGCATAGAATGACAGGCGCGCGCGCATTTTGGGCTGGCCGGCGCCCGGCAATTTGAGCAGCCTGCCCAACAATGCCCGGCCCTCGGCAAAGTGTTCCCGCATCTCCCAGAAGTGAAACAGAGCGGATCCGAGGTGCGCACCCCAGTCTGCATCGCCGGTTCCAATTAGAAATTCCAAAGCTTCGCGAAAATTCTGGCGCTCGAGATCGAAACGCCCGACCCACTCGGGATGAGAGCTCAACTCTCCGCCGCACTCCTCCGCAAGCACGACGTAGTAGGCGGCATGGGCGCGGCGAGTTGCAAACTCTTCGCCACTCTCTGCCAGACGTTCCAGAGCGAACTCCCGGATTGTGGACAGCATGAGAAAGCGCCGCTCAGCACTGGCCTCCTCCAGTTGGTGAGTCAGGCTCTTGTCTACCATGGAGGCCATGCCGTCGAACACATCCAGGCCGAGGTCGGCTTTCGTGTTGCACACGGCTTCCGCAGCTTCCAGCGTGCACCCTCCAATGAACACAGAAAGTCGCCGAAACAGGCTTTGCTCGGCTGCGTTCAGAAGGTTGTAACTCCAGTTCACGGTGTCACGAAGGGTTTGCTGGCGTAACGGCAGATCACGCGCGCCTCCCGTCAGCAGGCTCAACGAAGATTCCAGTCGTGTCAGTATGGTCGCCGGCGAAAGCAGCTTGATGCGCGATGCCGCAAGCTCAATGGCAAGAGGCAGACCGTCGAGCCGGGCGCAAATGGCAGCAATGGCGGTCGCGTTTTCTTTGGTGACTGTGAAGTCATGCTTTACAGCTTTCGCGCGTTCCAGGAACAGTGCGACTGCCGGGAAACGCGATATGGCATCGGGCGTGGTGGGAGCGAATCTCGTGTCGGGCGCTGCCAGGGATGGGACTGGAAACTCATGTTCACCGTAGACATGAAGCAATGCCTGGCTGGTTACAACGATGGTCAGATTAGGGTTTAACGTGAGCAGTTCGGCAATCTCGGCTCCCGCAGAAATAAGGTGCTCAAAATTATCGAGCAAGAAGAGCAGGGGCTGGGCCAGCGCACGCACATACTCTCTCAAGGTCTCGCGCGACGATTCACCCGGCACTTCCCGCAGTCCAATCGCCTGAGTAATTGCAGTTGTCATCGCCTCGTTTCCGGTAACTGGGGACAAAGAAACGAAACAAACCGCCCCAGCGAAGCGATCCGACATTTCAGCAACCACCTGCAGGGCGAGCCGAGTCTTACCAATACCACCGGGCCCTGTCAGTGTGACCAGCCGGACATCGTCGCGATTGAGAAGTTGTCGAAGATCAGCCACTTCCCGTTCCCGCCCGATGAAGGCCGTGCGCTGTACGGGCATATTGCCGGGACGAGCGACGGCTTGGCGGGGCCCGGGATCAAGGCGCAGGTCGCGAACTGTGGCGAGATCGCGAGCCAGGTCTTGGGTGGATGAGTAACGCTGATTCGGGTCCTTGGCCAGGCAGCGCTGCAGTATCCAGAAGAAAGGCGCCGGCGCCTGCACTTTTACAGAGGTCAGCCGCTCCGGCTGGTCGCGGAGAATGGCGGCCATGATGTCCGCTTTGCCTCTTCCTTGAAATGCAGGGTGCCCGTTGACCATTTCGTAGAGCACTGCGCCGAAAGAAAACTGATCGGAGCGAAAGTCCACCGTGCCGCCGTTTGCCTGCTCCGGCGACATGTAGCCGACAGTTCCCATGACCGTTCCGGGGTCGGTGAGCGAGCCCACCAGGGTCGGCCCCTCGGAGTCGGGAGGCTGGTCGCGGAGTTTCGCCAGACCGAAATCCAGAATCTTGGCGGTCCCATCATGAGCCACCATCAGGTTCTCCGGCTTCAGATCACGATGGACCAAGCCAGTTTCATGCGCTGTGGCCAGCGCGTCGGCAATCTGGGTTGCGATGGCAATCGCTTTGCGGAACGGCATTGGCCCGGAAACAAGCAGAGCACGCAGCGTCTCACCGCGAATCATCTCCATTGCGATGTAGTGCGTGTCGTTCAGGTGTCCAAGTTCATAAATGGTCACAATGTTCGGGTGGTTCAGCGCCGAAGCCGCCTTGGCTTCGCGCTGGAAGCGGCTGAGAGCCTGCGAGTCGCGCGCTACTTCGTCGGGCAGGAATTTGAGAGCGACGAAGCGGCCGAGGTCGGTGTCCTCCGCCTTGTAGACCACACCCATCCCTCCGCCGCCCAGCTTTTCAATCACCCGGTAATGGGAAACCCTGCTACCGATAATGTTCTTGCCGCTTTCCCTGGAGGCTTCGCGGGCAACGATTTTGCCTGCCACCTCCAGCGCAGGAGATTCAATAAACTGCTCGGCCTTCTTCTCGTGAGCCAGCAGCGACTCCACTTCGCGGCGCAACTCGTCGTCACCTCCACAAGCGGATTGAAGGAACTCGAAACGGCTTCTTTCGTCCAGTTCCAAAGCCTGGTGACAAAGTTCCTCAACCCGACGCCAAACTTCAGGCTTCATGGCTCGCTCTTTCCCGGCTCAACTCGCGCAAAAGCCAGATTTTGGCCAACCGCCAGTCCCGAAGCACCGTATCGCTCGAAACCCGCAAGACTTCAGCCGTTTCTTCGACGCTCAACCCGCCGAAGAATCTCAGCTCTACAACCCTGCTTTTTCTTTCATCGACCGCAGACAATGCCTTCAAGGCATCGTCCAGGGCCACCAGATTCACGTCCGGTTCGTTGCACACTGACGGAGCCTCTTCCAGCGAAACGTGAGGAACGTCGCCGCCGCGCTTCAAATAACCGCGCGAGCGGGCGAAATCAATGAGAATGCGCCGCATCAACTGCGCCGACACGGCAAAGAAATGCGCCCGGTCCTGCCAGTTCACCTTTCCGCAGTCCACCAACCGCAGGTAGGCTTCGTTGACCAGCGCCGTGGTTTGCAGCGTGTGACCGGAGCGTTCTCCCGCCATATATCGTTGCGCGATCTCGTGCAATTGCCGGTACACCAGCGGCGTCAGCTTTTTCAGAGCTCCTTCGTCCCCGACACTCCAGGCCTTGAGTAGCAGGGTGACCTCGTGGGTGGAGGATGTATCCAAGCGGGCCTCCGAGGTTTCAATAAAGTACAACGAAAACGGCGAAAAACCTAACTTTGCGACTGCGCTGACGGTTACTGACTCCAGTTCTTTCATTCCTCATTGCGGTGTTTTCCCATCAATTCCCGCCTTACTAGATAGAGGCATGCGGGATTACCGCAGCCCGGCGTTTCTTGCATGTTCCTCGCAAGAAACATAAGGAGAGTCAAAGCATGAAAAGCACAGTGACTATCGCTTCGCACATTCCCGTGCTGTTGGTTGCCTTGCTGGCCCTTGCTTCGTTCGCCTCGGCTCAGCACGAAATGCAGCCCGCGGCACATGGAGATCAAATCAGGCTTGTCCAGATTGTTCGCGATGCAACGCGGCAGTACCTCGATATCAACAACGCCATCGCGGCCGGCTATGGCCCGTTCCTGGGCTGTGTCAGCGGCTCTGACCACGGTGCGATGGGCATCCACTACGTCAATCCCAGTCTGCTCAATGGAACCATTGACGCCACACGCCCGCAGGCCCTGATCTACGAGCCGTCGAACGGACAAATGAAGCTGGTCGGCGTCGAGTTCATTACCGACGAGAAAACCTGGCTGGAGCACAACCCCAGTCCTCCAGTTCTGGAGGGTCAGGTGTTCCTGCTCGTCGACAGCCCGAACCGGTTTGCCATTCCCAACCCGTTCTACGAACTCCACGTCTGGGCGTGGCGGGAGAACCCGCAGGGCTCGTTCGTGGACTGGAACGACCACGTCAGCTGCGCTCATGAGTAGAGGGCCGGGAGACGCCGGCTCGCGCCGCGAGTCTCCCGCGCTCGGGTGATCTGAATGCTAAAGAGAGAGGAGAATCCAATGAAAAAAGTTCAAGCAGCGGCAGTCAGCAAGATGTTGTTGGCAGTCCTCGGCGTCAGTCTTGTGGTCGCGGGGATCGCAGCCGCCCAAGTAGACATTCCAGTCTTCATGGGAAAATTCACGTTAACTAGTGCGGTCCACTGGGACGACACTGTTCTGCAGCCCGGCGACTACACCATCACCGTAGGGTCTATCGGCACGCCGACTGCTGCACTGGTCCGAGACGGCAGCGGTCGCCCTGTCGCACGCTTCATGACTGGGATCGACGACGGGAGGAAAAGTGCCACGAACGCATTGCTGATCCAAGAAAAAGGTGGGGAACTCCGCGTCTATGCTCTGGCGCTCGCGGGTCTGGGAAAGGTGCTGGTCTATGACCCGGCGTTGGCGCGGGAAGCAGCCCTGGAAGCGCGTGCGCCCCAAACCGTGCCGGTCACGTTGGCCGAACGCTAGGCGAAGCGGGCGATTGAGCGTGTAGGAGAAAGCTTGATCGCCCGGCCTCCCATCCGCTATTGACCGCCCACATCAAAGCTTGAAGAAAGCCAGTGTTGTACCGTACAGATGTCCAGATACGTCCATTGAGCACTAGGTGCGAGGGACTGGGCTGCACCGGTGGATGCGAATATGATGACCGGGATTTGAGAGGAACCTCATGGATGTCCGATCGTTACAACGACCCTTGAAAGACGCATACCGCCAGGACCCGGCCGGTTCCCGAATCACTTTGGTCGCGCATGGCCGACAAACCGACGCACCCATTTCCTGCTCGGTGGATCTCGGGCGGGCGATCTACGCGGCGCAGGCGCACAAAGGCGTAGGAGGGGCCGGCACCGGAGCCTGCTCCGGGGATCTTCTACTCGGCGCACTCGCTGCTTGCGCGCAGATCACCGCCCAGATGGTAGCTGCCGCGATGGGGATACCCGCCGAGGATATCGGAGTGACTGTTGAGGGAGATCTGGATTTGCAAGGGACGCTGGGAATCTCAAAAACGGTACCAGTCGGATTTGAGAGCATAAGAGTTAATTTTGATGTCCTGGCGCCGCAAGCTACGCAAGAGCAGCTGGCAGCTCTCCAGCAAAAAACTGAGCAGTATTGCGTTGTGATGCAAACATTACTGCATCCTCCTCAAATCAAGAACGTGTGGGCAGGTGCCGAGTCGGTCAGAGTATAGTGCCGTCACCTAGGCGACTGCTCGCATGCGATTGCAAAACCTGGCACCGCCGTGTTCCCTATGCTCTCGTGCTGGCTACGGGGATGCTTCATGAGGGCGGGTAACGGGCATTCCGCGAAAAATTCCTATTGCCACGCCAGCTGCGGCGACACCCAGCCTATCGGCCTTGAGAAGCGCACCGAGATCAATGCGCCAAAATCGTCGGCAAGAAGTGCAACCCCGGTACATAGAACCAATACCGGCCGTCGATCTTGACGGAGCGGACCATTCGCACTCTGCGATTAGCCACGGGAACCTCCGGGCCCAGATTATGTCCCAAAGGCTAAAAATAGGCTAAAACGGGTTTGAAGTCAGGTTACCGACGTGCAGCAGGAGTGTGCGCCTAGAAAGAATTGGCTCCTCAGGTAGGACTCGAACCTACAACCCTTCGGTTAACAGCCGAATGCTCTGCCATTGAGCTACTGAGGAGTGCAGTAAACCGGGCACCGATGGCCCGGCTGGCGCAGTTTTCATCATAGCATCCGGCACATCATCCTGAAAGCGCGTTCTAGTGCACGCCGTGCGCATTCAGGAAGTGGCTGCGCTGGGTCCACGCCCTGAATGTGGTTGTTGAGCCACTGCTGCAGGAACATCAGCTGGGGCTTTACGACGCTGGTGCCGGCTTCGAACCGCTTTCCCGTCTTGGAGTTTCGGTGCCTTTGGGGAATCGGCCGCGCCGTTTCTGTTACGCTTATCGAGTTGGACTGGCCCTCCGCTCGCCACTCCCTAACCGGTTTTCTTCGAGGCGTCTATGGCAGGAGGTGTACGTTTGTTCTGGGCCCTCTCTTCCCTGTGCATCATGGCGGCCACTGTGGTGGCTGCGGAGAATCTGCAGTCCGGCAAGACGCCGCCTTCAGTGCCTCCCGTTGCGGCCATCAAACCCCTCTCCGAAAACTGGTACGGCGTAAACATCGTCGACAACTACCGCTGGCTCGAAGACGGCAACAATCCCGAGACGCGGCAGTGGGTCGAACAGGAAATGGCGTACACGCGCGGACTGCTCGATCCGCTGCCGGGGCGTGATGCCATCCATAAGCGCCTGACCGAGTTGCTCTCGATCGGCAGCGTCACCCCGCCAGAGATCGCCGGCAGGTACTACTTCTACACCAAGCGTGAGGGGATGCAGAACCAGCCGGTCTTGTATGTGCGGGAGTCCCTCAACGGCCCCGATCGCGTGCTGGTCGACGCCAACCAGCTCGCGGCCGATGGCACCGTCGCGCTCGACTGGTTTCAGCCCTCGGACAACGGGCGCTACGTGGCGTATGGCGTCTCGGCCGGCGGCTCGGAGATGAGCACGCTGCACGTGCTCGAAACGAAAACGGGCACGGTGCTTCCGGACACGATTGAGCGCACCCGCGCTGCCTCCATCGCATGGTTGCACGACAACTCCGGCTTCTACTACACACGCTATCCGGCGAAAGGCGACGTCGCCGCCGGCCAGGAGGTGTACAACCGTCACGTTTTCTTTCACCTGCTCGGCGACGACCCCATCCACGACGACCCAGTCTTCGGCGAGGGGCGCGACCCGGAAGACTGGCCCAACGTTCATCTCTCGAATGACGGACGCTGGCTGTTGATCGACGTCGAGCAGGGCTGGGTGAAGTCGGAACTTTTTCTGATGGATCTGAAATCGGACAAGCCTCCCAGCCGCATCACGACCGGTAAGGAGTTTCTCTACCGCGGCGAGGTGTACAACGGCAAGGTCTACGTCACCACCAACGAAGACTCGCCGCGTTACCGGGTCTTCGTCACCGATGCCGGGGACTTCGACCGTGACCACTGGAAAGAACTGATTCCGCAGTCAGACGCCGTGCTGCAAGGCGCGTCCGTTTTCGGTGGGAAGCTCTACGCGCAGTATGAACAGAACGCGTCATCCCAGCTGAAGATCTTCGACCTCGAAGGCAAGAAGCTCAGCGATATCACGCTCCCCACCCTCGGCACAGTCTTCGGCTCGTCAGGGCGCTGGAATCGAGACGAGTGCTTTTTCGGATTCCAATCCTTCACAGTCCCGCCCAGCATCTATCGCGTGGAGTTGAAGCCGGTGCAGGCGACCGTCAAACCCGCGGGCGTCGAAGCGGATGTCATCGCGAATCCGACGCTCTGGACCAAAGTGGACGCGCCGTCGATCGATCCTTCCGCCTACGAAGTCGCCCAGGAGTGGTTCAAGTCGAAAGATGGCACGCGCGTGCCGATGTTTGTGGTCCACAAGAAAGGACTGGAGAAAAGCGGCAAGAATCCGGCGTTGCTCACCGCCTACGGCGGCTTCAATGTCAGCCTGACCCCCAGCTTCAGCCGCTCGGCCTACCTCTGGATGGAGCACGGCGGCATCTATGCCGTCGCCAACCTGCGCGGCGGAGCCGAGTTCGGCGAAGACTGGCACCGCGCCGGCATGCTCGATAAAAAGCAGAATGTCTTCGACGACATGATCGCCGCTGCCGAACATATTATCTCCGAGAAATACACCGACCCGAAGCATCTTGCCATCCAGGGCGGCTCCAACGGCGGCCTGCTCATGGGCGCAATGATCACCCAGCGTCCTGACCTGTTCCGCGCCGTCATTTGCCAGGTGCCGTTGCTCGACATGCTGCACTATCAGAATTTCCAGATCGCCAAGCTGTGGATTCCTGAATACGGCAGCGCCGAGAATTCCGACCAGTTCAAGTGGCTGTACGCCTACTCGCCCTATCACCACATGAAGGCTGGGGTGGAGTATCCCGCAATCTTGTTCATGACGGCGGACACCGACACCCGCGTCGATCCCATGCACGCAAAGAAGATGACTGCCTTGATGCAGGCCGAAGCGAAGAACGGCGCCAGCCGCACGCGCCCGATCCTGCTGCGGATTGAGACGAAGGCCGGCCACGGCGCGGGCAAGCCCGTGACCAAGCAGATTGAAGAGCTCACAGATGTATTTTGTTTCTTGTTTTGGCAGTTGGGGGTAAAAGAATAGCTTTTGGCGGATCGAGCGGTGATTTCCGTGCTCCTGGCCCATCCTGGCACGCCGAACTCCAGAAAATGTTTGTAAAATCGACCAGGTCCTGACATCGAAGAGAGGAAATCGCGGTACAATTCGCTGCGCGATTGACATTTCTCCGTTCTGCTCGAAATGGCAAGACCAGCGCGCGGTTCCTCATGTCCTTCCACCACTACGGAAAACTTTACCGATCGCTCTTAAGCGGGCTGTGTGTCTTCCACTTCTGCTTCTGCATCGGTGCAGTAGCCCAGACTCAACCTCCTGCAGGCTCCGCCGCGGGCAATGTGGACTTCATGCGCATGACTGGTGTGAAAGTGAACGACTGTGGCGGGAGAAGAGGTCTTGAGGTGACTGTTCTCGATGAAAAAAAAGCCAAACTCGATCGTCAGGCGGTCGTGAAGATTCACGACCAGACGAGGAACACGACGACCTGGCTGACCACTTCGGACGAATCCCAATTACTTTTTTGCGGCATCGAATTTGGCAATTACGATCTCGAGGCCACCGCGGTCGGATACCTGGCCGAGCACAATGACTTGCAAATTACTCCGAGCCTCGAAAACCCTCAAACCGAAATCATCTTGCACAAGGATCCATCAGCCGTGGACCTTAGCGACGCTGACGCCTCGATACCCTCAAGCGTGCGCAAGGATGCGAAACGAGCAGTTCTTGCTCTAAAGTCGGCAAACTTCAAAGACGCCGAGAAAAGGCTCGACAAGGTTTACAAAGTCGCGCCGTCCAGTGTGCAGGCAAATTTTCTGTACGGGTACCTCTTCGTTCAGCTCAATGACCTGGAGAAGGCTGAAGGGTACCTCGGCCGCGCGGCTGCCTTGGACCCGAGAAGAGTCCAGACCCTGTCGCTCCTGGGCCGGGTGCAATTGCAACTCAAGGAGGACGACCAAGCCCAAAAGACGCTGGAACAGGCCGTTGTCGATGATTCGAACTATTGGATCGCTCACAACCTGCTCGCCGACGCATACCTGAGGCACAAGGAATACGAAAAAGCTCGGGAGCAAGCCCAATTGGCCATCGATGAAGGACAAGCGGCCGGCACCATGGCCCAGTTGGTCCTGGGGCAGGCGCTGGCAAACCTCGGGCATAACCAGGAGGGAATCCAGGCGCTAAAAACTTTTCTGCAAACCAACCCCAACAACTCAGCTGCGCCGGCAGTGCAGGATCTGATTGCGAAACTCGAAAAGCATGATTCCAGCGCAGGCGCAGCGCCTGAATTGCCCACCACATCTGATTTGACGCTCGCCGCGTCTGTGCTGTCTCTGCCCGAGAGCACATGGGGCCCCCCGGGCGTTGACGACGCCAAGCCTCCGGTTGCCCCCGGAGTCCCGTGTCCTTACCAACAGGTTCTGGACGCCACCGGTGAGCGCATGAAGCAGCTGGTGGACAACATCGCAAAGTTTGCGGCTGTCGAAGACGTCGTGCACCAGCAGCTCGACAAGACTGGCAATCCCGTCAGCAAAGAAACTCGCAAGTTCAATTACGTCGCATCCATCAAACAGGACCGCCCTGGCTTCTTGGAGACAAATGAGTACCGCGACTTACGGTACGGAGTCGCTGACCTTCCGGACCACATTGTGACCACAGGTTTTGTGACATTGGCTCTGATCTTTCATCCAGATATGCGTGAGAATTTCCAGATGACTTGCGAGGGCCTGGGCAATTGGCACGGACAGACAGCATGGCTCATGCATTTTCAGCAGCGCGACGATAAACCCAGCCGCTTCGCCGACTACGTGACGGGGGGCCGAAGGTATCCCATGAAGCTGAAAGGCCGCGCCTGGATTACGACTGACAACTTGCAGATTGTCCGCATTGAGTCCGATCTGGTCAGCCCTTTGCCCCACTTCACCGTCAGCCATCAGATCGCGGAATATGGCCCTGTTCATTTCAACAAGACGAATGCCGACCTGTGGCTGCCGCAGCACGTTGACATCTTCATGGAAATGAATCGCCACTACTATCACCGGCAGCACAGCTTTGATCACTTCATGCTGTTCGCCGTAGATTCGGAAGATAAGGGGCCGCTCAAAAAGCCGCAGGGCAGCGCCGACACTCAAACTCCCTGAACTGTCTTAGCCTCCCACGCGTCAGACGCGAAACACGGAAAATGGCGGAATCAACACAGGAGGCTGTTTTCTGCCAGTGGCAGGAAATGACCTGTTTTTGTCATTGCTGCCAGGTTCCTCTGTCTCTAGGATCACGGTATGAGGAACTCCAGAAACGGCACCGGCCCTCCCAAGACCATCGTTTTTCTGGCAGCCCCGAACACGCAAATTCTCGACGTGGCAGGCCCATTTCAAGTCTTCGTGCGGGCGGCAGACTTGTATATCCAGGAGCATCCTGGGCGCGAGCGGCCGTACAAGGTCGTGCTTGCCAGCACGAGCGCGCAGAAGGCTGTGCTCACGAACTGCGGCCTGGTGCTGACGGGCACTGAAACGTACCGCACTCTTCAGGGTCCGGTGGATACGCTGCTGATCGCCGGCGGGAGTGGGTTGGACGAGGCCACGCGTGATAAGCAACTACTCGCCTGGCTGCGCCGGACCGCTCCGCGCGTGCGCCGCTCTGGATCGATCTGCACCGGGGCCTTCCTGCTGGCTGCTGCTGGGCTCCTGGATGGTAAGCGCGTCACCACTCATTGGAAGTGGGCCGCGGATCTGGCCAAACGCTGCAAGGGAGCGAAGGTCGACCCCGACCCGATCTTCATTCGCGATGGCAACACCTACACCACCGCGGGGGTTACCGCCGGCATGGATCTCGCGCTGGCGCTGGTCGAACAAGATCTCGGATCCGCCCTCGCCCTCAGGGTTGCGCGCGAACTGGTTCTGTACCTGCGCAGAGCGGGCGGGCAGTCGCAGTTCAGCACGGCCATGTCATTGCAAGCATCGGACCGCAAGCAGATTGAGGAAATTCGTGCCTGGGCACTCGATCACCTGGACCAGAACTTGCCCGTGGAAAAGCTGGCAGCCAAGGCCGGGATGAGCCCCCGCAACTTTGCCCGGATCTTTGTGAAGGACACCGGAACGACTCCGGCGCGCTTCGTCGAGCGTCTGAGAGTCGAAGCGGCACGACGCCGGCTGGAGGAGTCTCCAGACAAGCTGGAAAAGATCGCCAACGATTGCGGCTTCAGGTCCATTACCAGCCTGCGCCGCTCGTTTGTGCGCGTGCTGCGCGTTCCGCCAGCGGACTACCGGCATCGCTTCTCGGAATCGAACACGAACTAGGAGAGATCTCGAAATCACTGAAATCGAAGGTGGCCGCGATAAATCTGTGACGGAGATGAAACCATGAAAAGAACAGTGTGGTTGCTGGTCGTACTGCTCAGTGCGGGGATGCTCACCCTCTCGCTGATTCAATCGAGTTCAAGCCCTGCAAGCGCCAGTGCGGCGCCGAGGGCGTCCGAAAACAACAACGCGGCGGTCTCCAATCCCCTGACCCCTCCTGCGCATGGCCAGATCCCTGTCGCGTTTCTCATTTCAGAAGGTGCGGTAGTGATCGACTTCACGGGACCTTGGGAAGTATTCCAGGACGTCCATTTGCCCAAGGGGGACATGCCATTTCGGCTCTACACCGTGGCCCCGACCCTGAAGCCGATCCACGCCAGCGGCGGGATGAAGATTATTCCCGACTACAGCATCGCCACTGCGCCCATGCCGAAAGTGCTTGTGATTCCCGCGCAGAGCAACCTTGGTCCGGCAACCAAGGAATGGATCCGCAAGGTAGCCAAGAACGCCGACGTCACCATGTCGGTCTGCACGGGTGCGTTCGCGCTGGCCAGCACTGGCTTGCTCTCTGGCAAGGCCGCCACCACGCATCACTCGGCCTATACCGCCTTGGCGGACCAGTACCCGGACATCCAGGTCAAGCGCGGAGCGCGTTTTGTCGAGGCCGGCAACCTGGCCAGCGCAGGCGGACTGTCCTCGGGCATCGACCTCGCCTTACGCGTGGTAGAGCGCTACTTCGGGCACGAAGCTGCCCGTCAGACCGCTTTTGCCATGGAATATCAGGGCGAGGGATGGATGAACCCAGACTCAAACTCGATTTACGCCCAACCCTATGCCCAAGTCGAGGAACATCCGGTTTGTCCCATATGCGGCATGGAGGTCGATCCGACGACGGCCCCCAAGTCGGTTTACAACGGCAAGACTTACTACTTCATGAACGAGCAGCACAAACAGCAGTTCGACGCTAGCCCGCAGACCTATATAGGTAAGTAGGAGTCCGTCGCTCGGTATCACCTGCCAATAGCGGGTTTCACTCCATGATCAGGCTGCCCCACCCTTCGCGGTTTTCGAAGGGTGGGCTACCTCCCTTCAACGCGATTCGTATGCCTGCATGTAGGCGCGCAGGATGGCATTAATGCGGGTCTGGTAGCCGCGCTGTTGGCGGAACCAGCGGAGCAAGTCAGCATCCAGTCTCATGGTAACAACTTCTTTCGGCGTCGGCATGACGACCTTGGCGCTCTTCCAGAATTCTTCATCCGTGGCATGAGCATCGGTGTCGGCCGCAATCCCCTTGCCAATGCGACCAGGACTCATGCGGCGCAGCTTGACCCAATCTGTGCCGGTGACGCGCTTGGGGACGGAGCGCTTCGTCTTTGATCCATTTGTCTTCAATCGAGGTTGCGGCGGTTCTTCCTTTCATCCAACTATAGCGCCTAAGGTGTATTTACATAACGTAAATATCAAATACATGGCCTTACCTTTTCTCAAGTGGGCGGCCACCACTTTGCACAGTGTTCCTGCAGGAACACTCGCGATTCTCCTTGGCCCGAACGCCCACCGCTTCCCCGCCTCGCTGAGCCCCAGCATTTGAACTCTGGGCTCACGGTCAGGCAGAATAGCCGTCTACACATTGGCCTCGTCCGATCGCTCAAGGAGCCCTCTTGATGACTCTGCTACGTTCCGCCCAGCTTTTCTGTCTCTTGTTCGCAATCTTTTCTTTCACGATGCTCGCTGCCCAGACCAACGGGGCGCCGCTGGTCTATCCGAAGGCCAAAACCGTGAACCAGGTCGACGACTACCACGGAGTTAAGGTGGCCGATCCCTACCGCTGGCTGGAAGATACCGATTCACCCGACACCGCGGCCTGGGTTGAGGCCGAGAACAAGGTGACCTTCGGTTACCTCGATCAGGTTCCCTATCGCGGCGCGATCCGCGATCGTCTGACGAAACTCTGGAATTTCGAACGCTTCACCCCGCCGCAGCAGCGCGGTGGACGTTACTTCTACCAGCACAACAACGGCCTGCAGAATCAGAACGTCGTGCTGGTCGCCGAGTCGCTGAACGCTGAGCCTCGGTTGCTGCTCGATCCCAACACGCTTTCCTCTGACGGCACCGTCGCTCTGGCGGGCTGGGCCATTACCGACGACGGCAAGCGGATGGCTTACGGCCTCGCGACCTCAGGGTCCGACTGGATGGAGTGGCACGTGCGCGACGTGGACACGGGCAAGGATCTTTCCGACGTGATCAAGTGGGTCAAGTTTTCCGGGGCTTCGTGGACCAAGGACGGCCAGGGCTTCTTCTACAGCCGCTATGACGAGCCCAAGGGCGCAGAACTGCGCGACACTAACTATTTCCAGAAGCTGTACTACCACAAACTGGGCACGCCGCAGTCGGACGACAAGCTCATCTATGAGCGGCCCGACAACAAGGAACTCGGCTTCAATGGCGCTGTCACCGACGACGGCCGCTACCTCGTCATCACCGTCTGGCAGGGGACATCACCAAAAAATCGTCTGTACTACAAAGACCTCACGCAGCCCGACTCGCAGGTCGTCAAGCTGCTCGACGACTTCGACGCGCAATACAACTTCATTGACAATGACGGCCCGGTTTTCTGGCTGCAGACCGATCTGGACGCTTCGCGCAGCCGCCTGATCGCCATCGACACGCGTCATCCTGAGCGGGCCAACTGGAAAACGATCGTGCCCGAGAGCACCGACACACTCCAGTTCTCGAATGTCGTCGACAATCTTTTTCTGCTGGGCTATTTGAAAGACGCGCGCACCGAGGTTCGCGTTTACGACCTGCAGGGAAAGTTCCTGCGCAATGTCGACCTGCCGGGCATTGGCACCGCTGGCGGCTTTGGCGGAAAGCGCACGGACAAGGAGACCTTTTACGGCTTCACCAGCTTCACAACGCCGGGCGCGGTTTATCGCTACGATCCGCAAGCCGGAAAGAGCACGGTTTTCCGCCAACCCAAAGTCGACTTCGACTCTTCGCAGTACGAGACCAGGCAGGTTTTCTATCGCAGCAAAGACGGCACCCGCGTGCCCATGTTCCTGACCTATAAAAAGGGATTGAAGCTGGACGGGCAGAATCCCACCCTGCTCTATGGCTACGGCGGATTCGATATTTCTTTAACGCCAGGATTCTCGGTATCCAACGCGGTGTGGCTGGAGATGGGAGGCATCTACGCGCAGCCTAACCTGCGTGGCGGCGGTGAGTATGGGGAAGACTGGCACCTGGCGGGCACGCACGCGAAAAAGCAGAACGTCTTCGACGATTTCATTGCAGCCGCGGAGTGGCTGATCGCCAACAAGTACACGTCCACTCCGAAACTCGCGATCCACGGCGGCAGCAACGGCGGCCTGCTGGTCGGCGCTTGCATCACTCAACGCCCCGATCTCTTCGGGGCTGCTCTGCCCGAAGTCGGTGTGATGGACATGCTGCGCTTTCAGAAGTTCACCATCGGCTGGGCCTGGACCTCGGACTACGGCTCCTCCGACAACCCTGAGGATTTCAAGGCGCTCTATGCCTACTCTCCGCTACATAACCTGAAGCCGGGAACCAAGTACCCTCCGACGCTGATTATGACTTCAGACCACGACGATCGCGTCGTCCCCGGACACAGCTTCAAGTTCGCCGCCACGATTCAGGCGGATCAGGCGGGGCCCGCTCCGGTGCTGATCCGGGTCGAGACCAAGGCTGGTCACGGCGCAGGCAAGCCGATCTCGAAGCAGATTGACGAGACCGCGGACATGTGGGCTTTTCTCGCCCATAGTCTCGACATGCATGTGGAGCTGAAGTAGTCCTCGCTCTCTGGATCGACCTGGCGCCGGGGGTTCAGTCTCCCGGGCAGTGCCGCAAATTTGGAATAACGATTCGTATCAGAGCAAGAATTCGTATCAGGGCAAGGGTTCGTATCAGGGCAAGGTTCGTATCAGGGCAAGGTTCGTAGCAGGGCAAGAATTCGTATCAGGGCAAGGTTCGTATCAGGGCATGCCTTCAGGCATGCCACACCCGAACCCAACTCATGTCCGGCTTCAGCCGCTGCGGCAGCGGCAAGTGAACGCCCATTATGTCTCTACCTGAAAATTGCCCCTCCCTGATCCCTCTTTTGTGGGTTTGACCCATGCTACCCAACGTGTTATAAATGCCCGTTTTGCGCAGGGTCGCCGGGACCAGGGTTGTATTTCTCCGGTCCATTTTCTCGGTGAACGTTGGCCCGGCGCAAACTCCGACGCGGCCAAGCTCCAACCCTCCTTTCAGGTCTTGCGGTGGAAGCGTGTTCGGAATTCTGCAGACGGGAACTTCCGCCCGGTTGGGCGTGCTCACGGCTTGCCGTGACCCGCGGGCGAGAGGCCAGGATGCGGAAGGCAGTGCCTAAACACGTTAGCAAATTTCCTAAAGCGACATCATTCGGAGGAATTCTTATGCGTACTTGGCTCGCCACTGCTGCGTTCGCACGTCGCATGGCCACCAGAATCTTCGCTGTAGCGGCGCTGCTTACCGTCGGCGCCGCTGCCGCCCTTGCCCAGCCTGCGGAGGCCGGAGGCGGAGAAGCTGCCCTGAAGCTGCCGGATCTCTCGCAGGTTAGCTTCTTACCTTGGGGAATCGACGGCCACAAACTGCTGCTAATTGGCATCCTGTTCTGCCTGTTCGGCCTCGGATTCGGCATGACCATCTATGTGCGCCTCAAGAATCTGCCGGTGCACCGCTCCATGCGCGAGATTTCCGAGCTGATCTACGAAACCTGCAAAACCTACCTGATTACCCAGGGCAAGTTCATCCTGCTGCTGTGGGCGTTCATTGCCGTCATCATCGCGGCATACTTCGGCTGGCTCTCACCTGTGCCGGGCAAGCCGGTTGGCCTGACGCTGCCCATCATTCTCGGATTCAGCCTGGTGGGCATCGCCGGCAGCTACGGGGTCGCCTGGTTCGGCATTCGCGTAAATACATTCGCCAATTCGCGAACCGCCTTTGCTTCCCTGCCCGGCAAACCGTATCCCGTCTATCAGATTCCACTCGAGGCCGGAATGAGCATCGGCATGATGCTGATCTCGGTGGAACTGCTCATCATGCTGTTCATTCTTCTCTTCGTTCCCGGCGATTACGCCGGCCCCTGCTTCATCGGCTTCGCCATTGGCGAATCGCTGGGCGCGGCCGCGTTGCGTATTGCCGGAGGCATCTTCACCAAGATCGCCGACATCGGCTCGGACCTGATGAAGATCGTCTTCAAGATCAAGGAAGACGACGCCCGCAACCCCGGAGTGATCGCCGACTGCACCGGCGACAACGCCGGCGATTCGGTTGGGCCTTCGGCCGACGGCTTTGAAACTTACGGCGTGACCGGCGTCGCGCTCATCACCTTCATTCTTCTGGGCGTGAAAAGCCCCAGCGTGCAAGTGCAGTTGCTCGTCTGGATTTTCGTAATGCGCGTGATGATGTTGGTTTCGAGCTCGGCGTCCTACTTCCTGAACGGCGCGATTGCCAAAGCGAAGTACGGATCGGCCAACGAAATGAATTTCGAAGCGCCCCTGACTTCGCTGGTCTGGATCACCTCGATTGTCTCGATCGGGCTGACGTACCTGATTTCATACTTCGTCATTCCCGATCTCGGCGGCGACCCTACGCAGTGGTGGAAGCTCTCGACCATTATTTCCTGCGGCACACTGGCGGGAGCCTTGATTCCGGAACTGGTGAAAGTCTTTACCTCGACCGAGTCGAAACACGTGAAAGAAGTCGTCACCTCGGCGGAAGAGGGCGGAGCGTCGCTCGGCATTCTGTCCGGCTTCGTGGCGGGTAACTTTTCCGGGTACTACCTCGGTCTCTCGATGATGGCGCTGATGGCCATCGGCTATTACATGAGCACGATGGGCTTGGCGCTTGCCGCCGGAATGCTGGCGCCGGCGGTATTTGCCTTCGGACTGGTTGCATTCGGGTTCCTGGGCATGGGACCGGTCACGATCGCCGTCGATTCCTACGGCCCGGTTACCGACAACGCACAGTCCGTGTACGAGCTTTCGTTGATCGAGCAGGTGCCGAACGTCGAAGCCGAAATCAAGAAGGACTTCAACCTGACCGTTAATTTTGATCGGTCCAAGCACCTGCTCGAAGCCAACGACGGCGCGGGCAACACGTTCAAGGCCACGGCAAAGCCGGTGCTGATCGGCACGGCGGTTGTGGGCGCCACGACCATGATTTTTTCCATCATCATGGCATTGACCAACGGTCTGACCGCGACCGAGGACGTGGCCAAACTCTCCCTGCTCTACGCCCCCTTCTTCCTCGGACTGATCACGGGCGGAGCCATGATTTACTGGTTCACCGGCGCTTCCACACAGGCCGTGACCACAGGCGCTTATCGCGCGGTCGAGTTCATCAAAGCCAACATCAAACTCGAAGGCGTGGAGAAGGCTTCGATCGCCGACAGCAAGAAGGTGGTCGAGATCTGCACGAAGTACGCGCAGAAGGGAATGTTGAACATCTTTATTGCGGTGTTCTTTGGGACGCTGGCGTTTGCCTTCGTGGATCCGTTCTTCTTCGTCGGCTATCTGATCTCGATCGCCATTTTCGGCCTCTACCAGGCAATTTTCATGGCCAACGCCGGGGCGGCCTGGGACAACGCCAAGAAGATTGTCGAAGTCGAGTTGAAGCAGAAGGGCACGCCGCTGCACGACGCAACGGTGATCGGCGACACGGTAGGAGACCCGTTCAAGGACACGTCTTCGGTGGCGCTGAATCCGGTCATCAAGTTCACCACGCTGTTCGGCCTGCTCGCAGTGGAATTGGCGGTGAAGCTGGCGCTGGATCAGGGTTCGACGATGACTCGAATCCTGGCCCTCGTCTTCTTCCTGATTTCGCTGGGCTTCGTGCACCGCTCCTTCTACGGCATGCGTATCAAGCGGGGCGCAGAGTAGGAGACACGGGGGGGAACATCGACGCCATCCGAACAATTCCGGATGGCGTTTTTCTTTGCGTTCTTTGCGGAATCTCAGCGGTCTTCGCGATCAAAAGCTTTTACCGCAAAGTTCGCGAAGAAACTGCCACGAAGATCGCAAAGAATTTGCATTAAGCAAAGAGTTAAGAGCTAAAAGACAAAAGCTGACCCTAGTTCTGCCCTTTCATCTTCTCCTTCACGCTCTTGGCCAGCTTCTCGATTTCGTCGGCCTTCTTCACCACGTCGAGGGAAAGTACGTTTTCGTCGGACTTGTCCACGTACTGCTTCAGCTCGACCGACAATTTGAGCAGCTTGTCGGTGTCGGTCTTCAGGGCCGCGATACGCTCCTTGGCGGCCTTCTTGGCCGCTTCGTTGGCCATGCGGGTCTGGGCTTCGTCCGCATCGGTGACGGGCGGGTTGAAATCCCCTCTTCGCTGAGGAGGTGGCGGCGGACCACCGGGATTCTGTTGAGCCATGGCGGGAAGCGCCAGGGCGCAGATCAATAACAAGAACAAAATGCGAAGTCTGGAGCGCACGGAAACCTCGCTGAGAGTCAGCCCGCACTCTGCATATAAAAATTATACGTCGGGAAAATCCGAGAAGGCGGGGCAAACTGACGGCGGGACAGGATGCGGGAAGTGGCCGAACGAGGTAATGCAGAAGTCAGAAGTAAGAATGCAGAGGGTAAGAAATGAGAAGCAAGCACAACGACAGAGTTTTTGTTCTGAGTCGTTCCTTTTGCGTTCTGACTTCTGACTTTTGTGCTGGCGTTCTACAGCGCGCTCATGTTGGCCAGGAACTCGCCGTTCGACTTTGCTTTGTTCAGCTTGTCGATGAGTAGTTCCATGGCCTCCACTGGCGAGAGCGGATTCAATACCCGGCGCAGCACCCAGATGCGCTGCAGGTCTTCTTTCGGAATCAGCAACTCTTCCTTACGCGTGCCCGAGCGCTGGATGTCGATGGCCGGGAAGGTGCGCTTATCGACCAGCTTGCGGTCGAGAATGATTTCCGAGTTGCCCGTGCCTTTGAATTCTTCAAAGATCACGTCGTCCATGCGCGAACCGGTATCGATCAGCGCCGTCGCGATGATCGTCAGCGAGCCGCCCTCTTCAATATTGCGGGCCGCGCCGAAGAAGCGCTTCGGCCGCTGCAGGGCGTTCGAATCCACGCCGCCGGAGAGCACTTTACCGCTGGGCGGAACAATCGTGTTGTAGGCGCGCGCCAGACGCGTAATAGAGTCGAGCAGGATGACCACGTCGCGCTTGTGCTCGACCAGGCGCTTGGCCTTTTCGATCACCATCTCCGCGACCTGCACGTGACGGGCGGCGGGTTCATCGAAAGTCGACGAAATTACCTCGCCCTTCACCGAGCGCTGCATGTCGGTGACTTCTTCCGGCCGCTCGTCGATCAGCAGGACCATCAGCACCACTTCGGGATGGTTCGCGGTAATCGAGTTGGCCACGTTCTGCAGCAGCATGGTCTTGCCGGCTCGCGGCGGGGAGACGATCAGTCCGCGCTGTCCCTTCCCCAGCGGCGTAAGCAGATCCATGACGCGGGCGCTGACGTTCTCGCGGACGGTCTCCAGCTTAATGCGCTCCTGGGGATACAGCGGCGTCAGGTTATCGAACAGAATCTTGTTGCGGGCTTCATCGGGCGACTCGAAGTTGACCGCCTCGATCTTGACCAGCGCGAAGTATTTCTCGCCTTCGTGCGGCGGGCGCACCTGGCCGCTGATGGTGTCGCCGGTCTTCAAATCGAACTTTCGGATTTGCGATGGCGAAACGTAGATGTCGTCCGGTCCGGGCAGATAGTTGTAGTCGGGCGACCGCAAAAATCCGTAGCCGTCGGGCAGAATCTCCAGCACGCCTTCGGCGAAAATGTGGCCTTCCTTTTCGCTCTGCGCCTGCAGAATCTTGAAAATGAGGTCCTGCTTGCGCAGACCGCTGGCGCCGGGCAGATCCAAGGTCCTTGCGATCTTGGTCAGCTCGGTGATGTTCTTTTCTTTCAATTCAGCAATGGTCATGATTCACCTGAACCCGTGCACTAGAGCGATATTCGGTAGTGTCAACGGGAGATTTTCAAAAGGAGGGGACTCAGGAAAGACGCAAGTACTACGAGGCAGGAAGGCGGGACTGGTTAAGCAGCCCGCCGTTGCGCCTCAGCAAAATTCTCTGGTTCCGACAAAACTTCCTGCCGCGGTGAGCCTGCGATCCGATCCAACACGCCGTTCATCGTTTCCTGGATTCTGGTGCTGGGCCGGTGGAACTTCCGCGTGGCCTTGGAGGCAAGCTGACACAGCATATAACGGTTCCGCAGAGTCTGTAAAGCATCAAACACACGATCAGATCGCATGTGTTTTATCTCTCCTCGCTTTATGATTGTGGCCTTCCGCCTTCGTCCTTTTCCTTCGCCACGGGAAGGGTGACCAGAACCCCAGATCCGCCCTAAGTCACTGATTCCGATTAGGTTGTAAAGGAGTTAGCGTAAAACTCACTTGAATAGATGCACGCCAGGATACGGAAGATGCTCGATTTTCCGGCCGGCCCTCCCGGGTGCAGGGTTCAGAACAAATACAGGCGGGAGCCTCCGGCTGTTCCTGGAACTGGCTAATGTAGCGGTATGCTGGGCGGCGGTCAAGTATTTATTTGGGCCCTTCCGTGCTCGGCTGCAGGGGTTTGCTTCTAAATCGGGTAGGAATCAGGTAAATCACTGATAATAAGCTAATTACCAGCACCCTGTCCTTGGTCGAAGTGGTTCTGAATTGCTGCCTGTATTCGGTCTTGGTGATCCAGGTCACAGACCGGCGTCTTCAGCCCCCTTTACCGTGAATTCGTTGCTTCCACGAGGTCGAAATGCCGATTGCTCCCCAAGCTTCTACGCGCGTTCTCAATCCCAGTCTTGAGCGAAGAATCATGAGCGCCGCCGAAGCCGCGGCCCTGATCCGTTCGGGCGATCAGGTCGGGATGAGCGGATTCACCGGCTCAGGCTATCCCAAGGCCGTGCCCATGGAGCTCGCCCACCGCATTGCGGAAGCCACGTTCCGCGGGCAGAAGTTTCAGGTCAGCGTCTTCACCGGCGCCTCCACCGGACCGGAGCTCGACGGCGCCCTGGCCATGGCAGGAGGCATTCATCTTCGCCTGCCTTATCAATCGGATCCCGAGACCCGCAAGCGCATCAACGCCGGCGAAATGGAGTACATGGACATCCACTTGAGCCATGTCGCCCAGTTCGTCGAATACGGATTCCTGGGCAAGCTCGACGTAGCGCTGATCGAGGTGACGGCCGTGCTGGAAGATGGCCGGGTCGTACCCAGTTCTTCGATCGGCAACAACAAGACCTGGGTCGATCAGGCCGAGCGCATCATCCTGGAGGTGAACTCATGGCAGCCGGCGGCGCTCGAAGGAATGCATGACATCTACTATGGTCTGCAGCCTCCGCCCAATCGCGGCCCGATTCCCCTGGTGCGGCCCGGCCAGCGCATCGGTACTCCTTATCTGCAAGTCGCTCTGGAGAAGGTCGTCGCCATCGTGCTGACCGATGCTCCCGACCGCAACAGCCCGTTTAAGGTGCCGGATGAGGGTTCCAAGCGGATTGCAGGTCACATCCTGGAATTTTTGAGTTGGGAAGTGCAGAAGGGCCGCATGCCGGCGAATCTGCTGCCCCTGCAATCCGGCGTGGGCAACATTGCGAATGCGGTGCTGTTTGGGTTGGAAGAAGGCCCGTTTGAGGGACTCACTTCTTACACAGAAGTCATTCAGGATGGAATGATTCGCCTGCTGAAGTCGGGCAAGCTGACGTCAGCCTCGGCCACGGCCTTCTCGCTCAGCCCCGACATGCTGAACGAAGTGAATGCCGACATGGCCAGCTATCGGGAGCGGATTGTGCTGCGTCCGCAGGAGATCTCGAATCACCCGGAAATCATCCGGCGGCTGGGTGTGATCGCCATGAATGGCATGATCGAGGCCGACATTTACGGCAACGTCAACTCCACGCACGTGATGGGTTCGCGCATCCAGAACGGCATTGGCGGCTCCGGCGACTTTGCGCGCAACGGGTACCTGTCGATCTTCATGGCTCCTTCGATCGCACAGAAGGGGACCATCTCTACGATCGTGCCCATGGCGTCGCACGTGGATCATACCGAGCACGACGTGCAAGTCATCGTGACCGAACAGGGATTGGCCGACCTGCGCGGGCTCTCGCCGCGCCAGCGGGCGCACCTGATTATCGAGAAGTGTGCCAACCCGGAGTACAAATCTCTGCTGCTCGATTATCTGTCGCGGGCCGAGCGGTTATCGTACGGCAAACACACGCCCCACCTGATGACGGAATCGCTGGGCTGGCACAACCGCTACCTGCGCAGCGGGAACATGCGGCCGCGGGAAGAGAACTAGGACGGGCCGCCATCGCTGCCATCCCCCAGATCTCAATTGATCCTTGGTTGTGTCCGTCACTAAAAGGCGAGCACGTCCGGGCCCTAAAGGGTCGAGCACGAACGGGAAGGGCACGACTTCCGTCGTGCACCCTCCGGTAGTGGCTGACTCTTGCGATTTTACGAGAGCCACGAAGTGGCGCAAGAATAAAGCCCACGGCGCGAGCCGTGGGAATAGGTCGGTTGTGATTAAACAGCCCCGCAGGGGCGTAAGAAGATTCAGGTCCAGAGATATTTCTCGTCAACCAAAATGTGATTCTTCTTTAGAAACACGGCAAACTCTTCCTGGAATGATCTCCTCGTGTGATGTTGTTGCTGGTGCAGGATGTACCCCCGAACCGAGTCTATACCGGACTCGCTTACGCTAAAAGCGCCGTAGCCTGGCTGCCATGCAAAGTTTTTAAATTGGGCCACCGCTCATGAACCCAGCGCGATGAATTGGTTTTAATCAGGCGGGTGACGTCCGCAACGGAGTGTGTCGTGGGCATTCGAATGAGTAGGTGAACATGATCGGCGGTGCCGTTGATCGAGAGTCCGGCTCCGCCTATTTCGCGAATGATGCCGCCAAGATAGGCATGGAGATCCGCCTCGATCTACGCAGCAATCAGCGGCGCCCTCTGACGAGTGCTGAAGATGAAGTGAATTAACGCGTTCGTTGCTGTATGGGCCATGCTCTTACGCCCCTTCGGGGCTGATTAATCCGAAACCGCTTCCTCTCCCACGGCTTACGCCGTGGGCTTTATTCTGGCGCCGCTTCGCGGCTCCTGTTCGCCGATCTTCGAGGATCAATGTCACGAGCTTCATCACGCCCAATAAGTCCTGCCCAAACTACGGTACTGGATTGCCTCTGCGATGTGCTTAGGTTCCAGGTTGGCTGCGTCTTCCAGGTCGGCAATCGTGCGGGCGACTTTGAGAATCCGGTCATGGGCGCGTGCGCTCAAACCCTGCTGAGTCATGGCGCGCTCCAGCAGGCGCTCGCAGTCGGGTGACAGCTCGCAGAACATGCGGATGTGGCGGGAGTGCATCTGGGCGTTGCAATAGAGCTTTTCGCGGAGGTGCGAGGCCGCGAAGCGCTCGAGTTGCTTCTGACGCGTGCGCAGAACTCGTTCCCGAATCTTCGCCGACCCTTCCGGTTCGTTGGTGGAGCGCATTTCTTTGTAATTCACCGCCGGGACGTCAATATGAATGTCGATGCGGTCCATGAGCGGCCCGGAGATTTTCGAAATGTACCGTTGGATCATCGGCGGAGTGCACTGGCAGTCGCGGTTGCGGTCGTTGTGGAAGCCGCAGGGCTGCGGGTAACTTCATGGCTGAAAGACAACTCGTTTATTTACCGATACTTCGGGAGTAGCCCATCTCCCGCAGGTGCAAAAGAGAACTGAATCCTAGACGATCCAGTGCTCCCAAGCCCTCGGCAACGTGAACAGGTTGTCTGATTAGCTTAGGGCGTTCAATCGCACGCGCAAGGTCTGCCTTGCATTGCCTCCCAGCCTTCGCGAAGGATCAGAGGGACGATGATCAGTGCCGCAGCAGGATCAGTCCACCTGATGTGCCAGACCGCGTTTGTGACCAATCCAAGCAGCGCGATCACTTAAAAATAACCGCACAGGGCTGACTCAGCCGCGTCCGCCCTTAGTGTCGAGCCGCCGCGATAGTGGTACTCTTTGGCTGCATGAGCGCCGTTATTTCTGGAGCAGTTGCGGTCTTCCGCGAGTTTCCAAACGCCTCGGACGAGGACATCCTAGGTAAACTTCTGAAGGCTGGAGTTGACCGCTCAACCGCATCGCGTTTGGTCGAGTTCTTGCCAATGGCATATTGTCGCGTCGTCCTCGCCGACTCAGGGGTCAAGTTCTGTGAGCGTTTTCAAAGAAAACTGGCTGATGGACAACTCTCGGCAGAGCGACCGTTAGATTCTGACCCTCTCTGGGCAGCGACCCTCTCTTTCGCGTGGGCAGAAAAACGAAGTGGGGTGAGCCGGGAATCATTGCTGGTAGTTGCCGCCCGCAGCGCCGAGTTCGACGCCGTGAATCAGCTTGCGAAGCGGGGAACGAAGCTGGACGACATAGTCCTTACGCCGACGCTATTCCAGTGGCAGGAAGACGGCCGTAGGATGACAACTTCTCGCTTGGCACTCGCAATAATCGCGGTCGTGGCGTCTATTCTGCTGTTTCCGTTTAAGCAAACCATCGCACCCGAGTGGACGATCTACGCTCTGGGCGCGGATCGGCATCCACTTGCAAACATCACGGTTCGGGAAGTGTGGCAACAATACAGCCTTGAGAATGAGGGACACGAGGAGGATCGCCTAACGGATTCAAGTGGTCGCGTGCAGTTCCCACGTCGTAATCTCCGTTCGAGCATAAGCCAGCGGCTAATTGGGTGCTTTAAGCAGGTGATGATGACTGGCGTTCACGCCAGTTGTGGTGCGAAGTCCTACTTGGTCGCTTTCGGCAAGGGTGTTGACACCATGGATTGGGCGGACTTTAGCCAAGAACAAGGAACGACAATGCCGTGGCAACACTCCACTCTGGTCTTGAAACACTGACCTAGCCGTTGAAATGTCTACACAGATCAAACCATCTCCAGAAGCCCATCAGGCGTCAAGGAACTATTCCTCCGTCACTCTGGTCTAATTAGATATGCCGCGCAATTCCTACACGAAGATCGCCTTTCGTTCGACTACGGTTGTCATCGTCCTGCTGGCGTGTATTTCCGCGCTTTTCTTCGTTGACCAGCGGCGAACGCACGCAGAAGTCGGCGCGGTTCTCTCCGCTTACCTCTCCGACGAGGTGCTGCACAATGCCCACGACTGGGGTTCGGGACGCGGCATTCAGATCATCTTGCAGCACGAGGCACAGCAGCCGGGTACGTGGAGATGGCGATGGACTCTGCTGTTTGATCGACGAGTACGATTCCCCCAAGCGTCATTCGTAACCCGAACTAACTTCGTCGTGAACAATGCACTTGCGTCAGATATTCGGGCGGAACTGCACCTGCCGAGAGGAGTGGATTTAGTCGTTCTGAGCCGCAGGGAATTGGAACAGAGCCAATCGAGCGACTTTCAACAACGTTACCCAAACAACTTAGGATACATTGCCGTTTCTCAACCCGGTTTCAATTTCAATAAGACTGAAGCGATCTTGTACGTTGACCATTTCTGCGGGTTGTGTGGCGGTGGAGGTTACATCTTGATGCGAAAGGTGAATGGCGTCTGGCGCGTTCTCGACCAGCACAGCACGTGGATGTCATAGTTTCTGCATGACACTGCGTAGGGTTTCGTATCCAACATGAGTCGCAGGCTGTCAATCAGTACCCTGCAACGCAGGTTGCCACACATACTTTCCAGTCCGGTCGATGTAACCGTGCTTCCCATCCTTGGTCACGACGTAGGCTAATCCGTTCTTAAAGCTCTCGACGTGGTTGTACTCGCGTGGCTCGATTGCCATCTCACCCGTTCTGTCGATATAACCCCATTTGCCATTGATCGACACCGCCGCTAGTCCTTCCGAGAACCCGAATGTGAGGTCAAACTTCGGCGGTATCACTGTCTTGCCTGATCGGTCGATGAACCCGTACTTGCTCCCAAACTTCCAGCGTGCGAGACCGTCGTCGAAGTCGCCCCACACCGTTGCGCAGTCCTTCTCGCCATCTGCAACTGGAGGCTTGAGAACGAACGCACCGGAGCGGTCAACGAAACCGCATGGAGAGGTTCGGTTCACTGGCGCAAGCCCATCCCTGAATGAACTCGCCCAGTTGAAGGTCGCTGAGATCACCAGAGTTCCTGATTTGTCGATGAAACCCCACTGATCACCTCGCTTGTCCACAGCGACGGCTGCCAGACCTTCCGAGAATGGGTAGACATAGGAGTACTTTGGCGGGATGACGACCTTGCCTGTCTTGTCCATGTAGCCTTTCATGGATTTGACTTCAACCACAGCCAGCCCGTCGTGGAAATCGTCACCCTCGCTCACTGAGGAAGGTAGCTCCTCAACGAACGGCTGTATGACAACGTTGCCAGACTTGTCGATAAACGCCCAATGCGAGTTGTAGGTCAGGGCTTCGCCATCTACTTGAACTCTTGCGAGACCCTCGGAAAAGTCTTGTGCCCACGCGAATCGAGGGCGCACGACCCACTCACCACTAGAATTGATAAAGCCCCATTTGCCCGCACATTCGGCTCGCGCAAAACCATCAGAAAATTCGCCAACCGTATCGAAATGCAAAGGTATGACGATCTCGCCGCTTTTGTTTATGAAGCCGCCCTTGCCAGCTTTATGGACTGGAAACAGGGGTTCGTAGGATTGGCTTCTCGCGGACGAGGTCGGGACGGCGCATGGATCGCTGGAGGCATAGTCCTGCACCTGTTTGCCTTCAGCAGAAACTTCAGCGCCAACGCAGCCTCCCCAGACGGGGTGGTACTCGCTGCAACGCCGGAATGCGAAGGTTTCTGGTTTCCAGTTGAGCAACCCGTTCTGACCGTCAAAGCGCCAAAGCAGCAGATGTTTGTCAGGGAACAATATCCAATAAGCCCCACCCACCATCACGAGAGCGATTTCGGATTGCTGGGCACGAACTGGCGGGACGACATCATCCTTTCCAATGGCGTGCATGTCGGCAGCGAAGACACGCATAGCTTTGTCACCGAAAGAGGCGTCATGCACATAGGAAATCCAGACTGGAGTACGCGGATGCTGGCGGATGTACTCCCCGAACAATGGACTGGATAGCACAAGGTCTTCGTATTTCGATCCGCTCTGCAAGAACCGATCCACTCCCTCAGCCTCGCTGCCGTTCATGCGTAGAATGACTTCATCAGTGAGGTTGCCGGGAAAACTCGGTTTGCGGACGGTGACATGAAGATTGGTTTCGTGGGGCTTGCCGCTGTCCCATTCAACACCATAGTTGACATTGTGGTAGGGGTTGATCTCCGCACTCAAGACCTGATACTTGGTCTCTATCGCCCGCAGTGCATCGCCAGCCTTGTTACGGGCATCGAGTAGTTTCCAGTCCCTCTCGATGTGCTGCATGACTGCTTGACCGAATTCCTTGTCAAATCCATCGCCAGCAAGCCTTTCTTTGTTAACTGTGTTCTTGGGCATTAACGCTGCGAGGGCACGCGAAATCTGGGCATTGAATGTTGGGGAATTGTTCCCAGTTATTTGCCACGGCAGCATGAAGGCGTAGTACGAGTGAGTTTTTGCCTCGATGACAGTCTCATCCTCGAAGATTACCTTCAGCCTTGCCCCCGGATAGTCGTCGAATCTGGTGAAGCCGAACAAGTCCTTGATGACCTGAGCTACGACGGCGGGGTCATTGAATGATTTTATGAAGAGTTCTTTCCGATTAGCAGCCGCGCTCTCGAACTGCGAACCCATTCTTGTGCCAACTTCAGACGCGTGTTCCTTGCACCATTCCGGGGTAATACCTAGATTGGTGGGGTCGGGTTTTTCGATAGTTGGCTGTCGCAAAACGGAAACAAGCTGATCAATTAGGGAGGCGTCTACACGTTTTCCGTTCAGACGGTAATCCCCGTTCAGCTTCTTTATGACGAGGTGCGCTGATTGCGGGGTGCCCAGTCCGCCCCAGCCGGAGTCGATGTCAAGCTCCCGAACTGGTGTCTGGGCACTCGCAAGTGCTCCGAGCACCAGCATTATAGATGCGCACCCTAATAGCTTCATGTACATTAGCCCCTAATCGTAACGCGGCTCGTTGTAGAAACATAGACCCGTCCAAACTTCTAGGCATTCACGGTCGGCGGAGGTGACACCAGCATGGATCGGACAAGCTCGTTCCCGAAGCAGGACTTCGAGGGCATGGTCTGCGAAATCTGGTCGGGGTTGGACATCTGCCTTTACCACGCGGCGTATGTTCGGACTTACGCCGACTCGACCGCGATGCGGTTAGCGGGTAGCAGGCGGCGTGAAACAATCTTGCAGCAGATGTCACAGGCTGACCGCGACTTTCTTCAGGAAGATGTGCTTGTATTTCGTGCGCACTTTGCAGGCGTCCTTTGGCAGCTTCACCACCTTGCTGATGAACTCGTTCGGCTGGCGTATAGACGCTGCTATCAAGAGGGCATCGTAACGAAGGATCGGTACGATGAGCTTGTCAAAGCACTAGACGACGACCCATTGCTCAAAGAGATTCGAGATTACCGAAACTTGTCGCACCAGTTTGCCGGGGTCGTCGTGACGCTCCACGATGGTACAACTGATGCGTTTATCGCACATGTCTTGCCGCCGTTGGATGCGCAAGCACCTGCGCAGCAGGCTGCGATCAATGATCAGGAGATACGAAAGGGCATGGAAGAACGGGAACTCAATAAGAAGTTTCAATCATACTGCGATCATGTCTCAAGCTACTGCGAGGGTCTTTTCAGAATTATTGACGCCAAGTACAAAATGGCTGTGATGCCTCGTAGTCATGGATTTTTGGTCACGATTCCGCATTCGTATCAAGGGCAACTGCCAGAAGGAGCAAAAGAAACGATCTACGTGAAAGCCGTAGGTTCGGCGAACTAGCCTGCAGTTGCGGGATGCGGCGAGCATGCAAGACCGCTACACGTTCAGGGCTGCCGCCGCAGACTTCTCACGCGTTTGCCCGTAGCTTCGTGCCGTCGCTTCGCAGCAGGTGACGGCGGAACGAATTGTAAAGGGAATTGCTACGCATGGAGCGGTCGCCTCCGGTGAAGAGCAGCCACAGATTCCGGTCAGCTTTGTACCGTCGCTCAAGGCTGTCGTACCAGTGGCACAGGTTCGCCGGGTCGGCATCTGGGTGCGCCCACTTCTGCGTAGCCTTAGAATCCCACTCGGCGAACTCCCCCTCGGCTGCCACTAGTTCTTCGCATGCCTCGGCGAATTGCATCTCGCGGAGCGTCTGCTCGTCCGTGACGTAGGGCTTGCCGTTGACCTGATCGACCTTCGTGGTCGTATCTTCGTCGAACAGTTTCGCGATATTCGTATCCAATTCAGCTTCGGTCTTCATTCCTCAGGCTCCTCCATCATCGAGTCGGCGAGACGCCGTCCTTCTAAGGCTCGTTCAATGTCGTGATCCGACAGCGGGCGGGCTGCGCACATTGGATCGTGGCGCTTGAAAGCGTTGTCGGTTTCATCTCCTATGTTCGCCGCTCGATTTAATTCCCAGCAAAAAGAAGCCACGGACACCTGCAACCCACAGCGACCCTCTTGGTCGTGGACGCACGAACTGTGGATGCGAAGAAGTTCGCCCACGATCTCAGGCGTGAGCCTGCGGGGCTTGCGGAACTTGATCAGCTTACCCACGGGTTGCGCTCCACAGGATCGTGAACGCCAATGGCGAGTACGCCGCGAGCGGGAAGATGCGCATTGCGGTCGCGGACGGTGGCATAAGAAAGACGACGGCAAGCTCGGCGGCGTAGGAAAACGCGAGCGCAGTGAACATCCAGACCGTGTTTTTGGCGGCTCGCCACAGGTAGGAGCCGTGCCGGAACTTCCAATCCTCCACGGAGGGCTTCCCACGCCAGAAGCGGCTGCCAACCAAGATATAAGCGATAACGCTCCAGAAGGCGACCACCCAAGGCGAAACCCAAAATACAAACTGCGCCCCGAGGGGGTCGCGAACCAACCAGAAGGTCGCCACAGGCAAACTGAACGATAGGAAAACCAGAACGAACAAGATCAGTACGCGTTGCAGCAGAGCCATCAAAAACCACTTCATCGGGTTTCCTTTGCGGATCGCTCTACGATCCGATGTACTGATGTCTTGCTAATCCCAAGTTGTTTGGAGATCGCCGCGAGGCTCTTCCCGGCTAGGTGCAGTTTGAGGACTTTGTCGGTGTCACATGCCAGTCGCGGACGACCTCCGATGCGCCCCTGTGCGCGAGCGCGTTCGAGTCCGGCAATCGTCGTCAGGCTCAGCCTCTCACGCTCCTGTCGCGCCAGACATGCGAGGATCGAGATAACTCCGTCACGAAAAGGCCCAAGGCTATCGAGATACGGCTCGGTAAGGGAGCGGTAGGCGACCCCATAGGACGTGAGCCGTTGCAGGTGTTGGAGAGTTTCAAGCGCACCCTCGCGGGAAAGTCGCGATAGTGACCAGAATAGTAAGAGATCAAACTCGCGTTTTGAGGCAGCGATGAACATCTTCCTGAACTGCTCTCGGTCGCTGGTTTTGCCGCTGATGTTCTCGCTGAATTCACGAACGATTGTCCAACCGTCCTGCTTCGCTGCAAAGTCCTTTAGCTGGCGTTGTTGATTTTCAACGTCTTGTCCTTTGTCCTTCGTGCTAACCCGCGAGTAAAGGGCGACCTTCATGGTTTCATTGTACGTATTTGCGGAGATACGTAAATAGCACTATCGTACCTATAACGGTCGTTTTTGGGATGAGGATGGGCGTCCCGCTAAGTGATTGATTCTTCGTGGGTGCCGGGAAACGGTCTTGGACACCGTTTATGGGACGACCTCAAGCAGCCCCGGCTGGAAGGAACCCAGACTCCGAGACGTTCACCGTTGCGCGTCACTACGTACCTACGCAGCGAGGTATACTGCGATTTCCACGAGGTGAGCTAATGGGAAGCAGAACCGTAAGCCGAGGCGGGGGCGTGCGCCGGGGTGCAAAGCGGAGAGATGGTAGCGCAAAGGACGAGCGAGTGGCACTCACTCTCAAGGTTGACCAAAAACTGTTCGAACGCCTGAGCACGTTTCGCGCAAAGGAGCGGAAGAAGAGCCAAGAAATCCTTCAGCAAGCGCTGCTGGAATACCTTGATCGTGCAGGAGCCTAGCCACTGTGGATCAAGCCCTAGCTTCCTCACTCGCCAACGATGTTCGGAGAGAGCTAATCTCCATCGGGACAGCAGCTCGTTTGAAAGCTCTCTGAGTAAGCTGGAACTTGTTGAACTTTCCACGATCTACTGCTAACTGCCTCGCTAGAGCAACGCTCAGCTTCCACATCCCGAGCGGACGGTAATCGTCCGTGAGATTAACCAACACGACGTAGTCGAAGTCAAAGTTGTTGATGTCCACGTTCAGAACGGTCGCGTCACGCCCTTTCACTTGGTAACGGGTTCCATCCGCGCCTCGGAGATCGAATCCCCTTGTATTCCCCCTGCTGGGCATCGGCAGCCCAAGCTGTAGTGCGACGTATATTTCGCAGAGATTGGAATAGCTCAAATCGACGCCGAACTTTGTTCGGAAGTTGCACAACGCATCGGCAGCAAGCCGCAAAGCAGACCATGAATCTGAATCCATAGTGATCTCCGACTTAAACCGTCGCCCAGTTGGCGGACAGTACTTCCGCTTGCTCAAGCACGGTCAGGGTCGCCTTCTCTTGCTTATCGGGTGGATAGCCGTACTTGCGGAGGATTCGTTTGACAAGCACCCGCAGGTTCGCCCGGATGTTCTCGCGCACCGTCCAGTCGATGGTGGTGTTCCTTCGCACCGTGTCCACCAACTCGCGAGCTATGGTTTTTAACGTAGGCTCACCGAGCACTTTGACGGCACTGTCGTTGACTTCCAGCGCGTCGTAGAACGCTACTTCATCTTCGCTGAGACCCAGTTGCTCTCCCTTCGCTGACTCCTCGCGTATCTGCTTAGCAAGCCCGATGAGTTCTTCGATGACCTGTGCAGCTTGAATTGCCCTGTTCTGGTACTTGCGAATCGAATCCTCCAACAATGCCGAGAACAAGCGAGACTTCACGACGTTCCTGCGAGAACGCGTCTTGATCTCATCGTTCAGCAGTTTTCGCAAAAGTTCGACGGCTAGGTTCTTTTGCGGGATGTTGCTGACCTCCCTCAGGAATTCTTCGGATAGGATGGAGATGTCAGGTTTCTTCAAACCAGCAGCGGCGAAGATGTCTACGACCTCGCCGGAGGAGACCGCCCGTGACACAATCTGGCGGATGGCATTGTCCAGTTCTTGCTCGGGACGATGTTGCTGCGTCGCGGTCTTTGCGAGCACGCTCCGTACCGCTTGAAAAAATCCTACGTCGTCCCGGATACGCAGCGCTTCCTCGTGTGGCACCGCGAGCGCGAACGCCTTGGAAAGTTCGGTGACCGCCTTTAGCAGGCGGTTCTTGCCGTCGTCCTGCTTCAGGATGTGCTCCTGAGCGTTGGGCAGCACCGTGAGCTTTTGTGCCGGGGTTCCCGCCAGCCACAGCGACCAATCGAACCCGTGGAACAGCCCACGGCAGATTTCGTACTTCTCCAGCATGACAGCAACAGCTTCCTCCTGCGGCAGAGCCGTTTGCCCCTTGCCGCCGCTTTCGGTGTACGTAGCCAGCGCCAGCTTCAGTTCATGAGCGATCCCGAGATAATCAACCACCAGACCACCCGGCTTGTCTTTGAAAACGCGGTTCACGCGGGCTATGGCTTGCATCAGCCCATGCCCTCGCATCGGCTTGTCCACGTACATGGTGTGGAGTGACGGCACGTCGAACCCCGTCAGCCACATGTCGCGGACGATCACAATCTTGAATGGGTCTTTGGCGTTCTTGAACTTCTTGCCCAGAGCTTCGCGCCGTCGCTTGTCCCTGATGTGCTGCTGCCAGTCCGGGCCGTCCGTGGCTGAGCCTGTCATGACGATCTTCAGCACTCCGGCGTCATCGTTCTCGCTATGCCACGAGGGACGGAGCTTCACGATCTCGTTGTAGAGGTCAACGCAGATTCGGCGGCTCATACAAACGATCATCGCCTTGCCATCCATCGCTTCGAGCCGTTCCTCAAAGTGGTGTACGAGGTCTTTCGCCACGGTGTGTAGGCGCTTCTCCGTACCTACGATGGCTTCCATCGCAGCCCATTTCGTGCGCAGCCGCTCCCGCCGCTCTATTTCTTCGCCTTCCGTCGCTTCCTCGAAGTCATAGTCCACCTTGGGCTTTTCTGCTTCCGGCAATTCCAGCTTTGCCAGTCGGCTCTCGTAGTAGATCGGTACGGTAGCCTTGTCCTCGACCGCACGCTGGATGTCGTAGATGCTGATGTAATCGCCGAAGACGGAACGGGTGTTGGCGTCAGCCTTCTCAATCGGCGTTCCGGTGAACCCGATGAACGAAGCGTGAGGAAGCGCATCCCGCATGTGGCGAGCGAAGCCGTCGACAAAGTCGTATTGGCTGCGGTGCGCCTCGTCAGCGATCACGATGATGTTGCGCCGATCCGAGAGCTTGGCGTCCGTCCCGTTCGCAGGCGACATGAACTTCTGGATCGTGGTGAAGACGACGTGCCCGGACGCGACCGCCAGCCGTGCCCTCAAGTCTTCGCGGTCGATTGCCTGCTCCGGCTCCTGTCGCAACAGTTCTCGGCATCGAGAGAACGTTCCGAAAAGCTGGTCATCCAAGTCATTCCGATCAGTGATGACGATGACAGTGGGATTTTGCAGGGCTGGTTCGAGCACCAGCCGCCCAGCATAGAAAGCCATCGTCAGACTCTTGCCACTGCCCTGCGTGTGCCAGACGACTCCCACTCTCCGGTCGCCGCTCTCCGCAGATGCAGAGATGGTCTCCTTCAAGGCGCGGTTGACCGCGTGATACTGGTGGTATCCCGCGACCTTCTTTACGAGAACGCCGCCGCCCTCATCTTCGAAGACGACGAAGTAGCGGATGAAGTCCAGCAGCCGCCGCTTGTCTAGCAGACCCTCGATCACGACCTGAAGTTGGGGCAAGGACGATGGAGCGAGTTCCTCTCCCTCGATGGTTCGCCACGGCATGAACCGCTCGGTGTCTGCCGTCAGCGACCCAACTCGCGCTTCCATGCCATCGGAAATGATAAGCAGTTCGTTGTAGGTGAACAGCGACGTGATCTGGGCTTTGTAGGTCTGAATCTGCTGGAACGCAGACCAGATCGTGGCGTTTTCGTCAGCCGGGTTCTTCAACTCCATCAGCCCGATAGGCAGTCCGTTGATGAAGACGAGAACGTCGGGTCGCCTGTTGTTCTGCCCCTCAACGACCGTGAACTGGTTCACCGCCACCCAGTCATTGTTGTCGGGGTGATCGAAGTCGATGACGTGAACGAGTGCTCCTCCGATGGAGCCGTCCAGTCGCGTGTACTCGACCGTGACACCCTCCACTAGCTTTTGATGAAGCCCGTGGTTGCGCGTCTCCAGCGACGGCTCGCCAGCCCGAATTAAGCGTCGATAGGCGTCCTCAATAGCCTCGGGCGGCAGCAACGGGTTGAGTCGTTGGAGTGCCTGCTTCAGACGGCGCGTAAGGATGACATCGTGGTAGCCGGGATCGGTACGTTCGGCGGCGGGTTCCCCAGCGGCGATCTCCGGCCCGTGCAGAACCGTATACCCAAGCCGTTCGAGCCACTCTAGGGCTGCTTCTTCAACAACGGATTCTGTGAAGTTGCTCATGCCGCTACACATGCACCCCGACGATGCGTTCGGCGTCAGCTATCCGAAGCTCGCCAGAAGTGAGCTTGGGAAGCAGTGAATCGCGCAGAGCCGAGAGGGTACGTGTAATACGAAAATTCTGCTCTTGTTTACGCCACATTGGGTCTAGCAGCCTCACGTACTGTTCTTGCACCTCAACGGGCGGCAAGATAACTTCCAAACCATAGAAGTCTTCGCGGCTTGTCGATGGAATTGCCGACCCACTATCCATGCTGTTTATGTCTCGCCTCAGAAGTTCGTAATAGACCCAACGAAGCTCAAGCCGTTTCTTGGGCTTGATGTAAAAAGCAGTGTCGATGACAAAGAACGGCGATGCACTGTAATGGACGCCACGATATGCCCCCTTTCGTCCGATGATTACTCCGGGGTGCGGGCACAACGGCTTCGAATGCGTTCCAATTCGCCCATTAGTCCCGTAGACCGGATACGCACTTTCGTCGTTGTCATAGCCGCTTAAAGCCTTGCCGTATTCGAGGCTGACAAGGGTTCCCCACGTGGTCAAATCCCATCCCCGTGGCATGGGTCCACGGGTGGATTCGAACATTGCAGCCGGGAACAGGTCAGCGATTTGTTTGGAGAGCTTGGACTCCCGGCGTTCGGATTTAGCGCGGACTGGATCGAAGTCGACGAACCACGACTTGAACAACGCCCGCGCCATACCTTCCAGCGTTTCATTCATCTGGCGATTAAGTTCGATCTTGTCATCCAGCGTGCCGAGTACGCGTACGATTGCGTCTTGTTCAAGGCGAGGCGGTAACAGGATTTCAAGCTGCCCAAATGACGTCTTGTTAAGGATTGGTTGTGCCGAGCCGCTTGCAATGTTTCGGATTTCCGCTTTGCGCCTGCTGAGGTTGTAATAAACGAACAGAGCGCTGTTGTCGGAATCGACTACGATGCTGTTTATCTGTTGGTTCGTTACTGATTGGAGAGCAGCCACCGCAGCCTTACCCATGTCCGACCCGATGCAGGAAACCATCACGGAATCGGGCGGGATACGTGAGCTTCCTATGGAGTCCGCACCCGCAAGGGTAAGATACCTAGCGGTGCTCCCAATCAAACGACGCCCGTCAAAGTCGGAGGGAGTGATGAACGGGATATTCCCACCGAAATAATCAGGGCGGCTTGATGAGGGGGTCTTCCCGGTGACAATCCGACCAAGCTGATCAAGTGTGATCCTCCGCCACTCACTCGCCATACCCAAGCTCCCTTAGGTTGGTAGCAATGGCTGCATCGAGTTTTGTGGCTTCAGCGGTCTGCTCCCGCAGAGTCGCGGATAGCCGCTTCATCTTGTCTTCGAACGGTTCACCGTCGTCCTCGACATCCTCGGCACCCACATAACGCCCCGGCGTGAGCACGTGCCCGTGCTTGCGGATGTCGTCGAGCTTCGCCCCTTTGCAGAAGCCGGGAACGTCCGTGTAAGTACCTCCGTTCTTGTCACCGCGCCATGCGTGGTAAGTTCCGGCGATCTTCAATACCTCCTCTTCGCTTAGTTCACGGTGTACCCGGTCAATTAGCGTCCCCATCTTCCGAGCATCAATGAACAGTGTCTCGCCCCTCCGGTCGCGGAATCGTCCGTTCCTCTTGCTGCGAGCGACAAACCAGAGGCCGACTGGAATTGGTGTCGAATAGAAGAGTTGCCCCGGCAGGGCAACCATGCAGTCCACGAGGTCGGCTTCAATGATGGCTTCCCGAATATCGCCCTCACCCGATGTGTTCGATGACATGGAACCGTTCGCTAGGACGAATCCAGCTAGACCAGTCGGCGCGAGGTGATAGATGAAGTGCTGCACCCATGCAAAGTTGGCGTTACCAGCAGGCGGCACGCCGTAGACCCAGCGTTTGTCGTCCTTCAGCAACTCGCCGCGCCAATCGCTGTCGTTGAACGGCGGATTCGCCAGAACCCAGTCGGCTTTCAGGTCGGGGTGTTTGTCGTTGTGGAATGTGTCGCCGTGCGCGATCTGGGCGTCGATGCCCCGGATCGCCAAGTTCATCTTCGCCAGTCGCCACGTCGTGTAGTTTGATTCCTGCCCGTAGATCGAGATGTCGCCCAGCTTTCCGCTGTGCGCCTCGATGAACTTCTCGCTGCTGACGAACATGCCTCCCGAACCGCAGCAGGGGTCATAGACGCGACCTTTGTACGGTGCCAGCATCTCAACGAGAATGCGGACGACGTGCGAGGGTGTGTAGAACTGTCCACCCTTCTTCCCCTCAGCGCTGGCAAACTGCGCGAGAAAGTACTCGTACACGCGACCGAGAACGTCCTTGGCTCGGTCTGCAGGACTGCCGAGACCGATATCGCTGACGAGGTTAATGAGTTGACCGAGACGCTGCTTGTCGAGACCCGGACGCGAATAGTCTCTTGGGAGCACACCCTTGAGCGAAGGGTTGTCTCGCTCGATGGCGGTCATCGCTTCGTCAACGATGGTTCCGATCTTGGGCTGCGGGGCGTTGTCTTTCAGGTGAGACCATCGAGCTTCTTTGGGCACCCAGAAGATGCTTGCCGCTCGATACTCGTCTGGGTCTTCAGGATCAGCACCCTGCTTGCGCTGCCCTTCGAGTTCCGCGTGCTTGGCTTCGAAGGCGTCGGAGATGTACTTCAGGAAAATGAGACCAAGGACGACGTGCTTGTACTCCGCCGCGTCCATGTTGTTGCGGAGCGCATCCGCCATGCTCCAGAGCTTTGCTTCATCCACACCGAAAACGCTCGCGTTACCCAAGTGACCTACCCTTGTGCAATGGTTTATCTGAACTAGCTAGTACCCAGTTCTACGTCTTGGGGCCTCAATTATCAAGCGCGTCGGGCACAGTGCGAGCTTTGTAAGTACACCCAGCGGCGGGGTGAATTCTTCCAATGTTGTTCTGAAATTCTCGCTGTCAATTTCCTTAGTAGTTCGCAAATCAGGAGATGACTATGACGGAGCCAGCAAAGAGGGAACGCGCCAAGTCCGAAGCTATCGAGCAAAAAAGCACGATGCTAACCGTGCAGGTTTTGTGGGGCTGCCATGCGTTCAACGCGACCCCGGAACAGGCGGCGAAACAGGTCGTTGCCGATCTCTTCGAGCATCTTTCAAGCGGCGGCACCGTGTCCGTGCGTGTCACTGGGATGGATGGTGAGGAGCACATGATGGAGGCGACGGCAAGGCGGGAGTGAAGAGCGGCTGTCTGACAGATGCGCGGCAGCGCCGTCAGCGGCGAGCGTTCATGAATCTGTTTCCCATCTTCCTCATAGCTGTTCTCCTGCCGCCTTGGCGGCTTCCTTCTGCAAGGGTTGAGCGAAAGCCTGCTTCAACCCCTCCCGGTATACCGGGCAGTTGTCCCAATGCTTCTGGTAGCCAGCGCCGTTCTTCCCTGCACGGTGACACTGCGGGCAGATCGGCACATCCTCCTCGGCGTCTTCCATCGCCTTAGCCATAGCAGCCTTGGCTTCGGCTCCCTTCGCGGCGAGATACTCCGGGCGGGGCTTCAGCGGATAGCGTACCTCATACTTCCCGCCTGTAGCGATGAGACCCTGTTCTATTTCGTACTGCTGGTCATAGCAGCCGTCGCATACCTTGACCCAGCCGCCGATAGAGGACATGGTGTGGTTGCCACGATCAGCCTTGTTGCATTGGGGGCATAGGCGTGCCTTCAGTTCCTCTTCCGCCTTGCGCTTGGCGCGGAGAGCGGCAGCCTGACGCTCCGACTCTTTGCGTTCTTTCTCGCGCTTCTCATCGGCGCGTACCTGCCGCACGAACTCCTTCCAGCCGAACACCCCGGCTTCGCGGCATGTCTCGCAGTTCTTGAAGTCGTGGCAGTCGTAGTCGTTCAACAGCGAGGCATTGGGCGACTCCAGAGCCTTGAGGTACTGGGCGGCGGTGCGGATGTAGAGCTTCTTGTCGTCCTTGGTCGCGTACTTGCCGGAACGGTGAGCGCGGTTGAACTTGAGAACCGACTCGGCGGCTTTCACCGCGTATTCATCGGCGCGGGGGAAGAACTCCAAGATGCGGGCGCACAGCGGTAGCTGTTCCCTGACCATGGCGTCTGTCACGTTGGGGGTGATGATGTGCAGCAGTTCAGAAGCGTCGCTCATAGGAGCGTCGTACATCTCCTCGCGGCTCTGGGGGAACTGGTGTTGGGGTTGCTATTGGTTTTGTTCTTCGCTTGAAAGGTTTCCGTACCCAAGTAGGTTTTGACTTTGATTTTCGAGCGCAGCGAGGCTCGCCGGAGCGAGCGACGCAGTCGCGAGCGAGACTGGCTTGCTTTCTTTCTTACTACCGTCCGTTAGGACGGAAGGTTCAACACTCCCAGTGAAACGTGCTTCTCTTGTATCCCCGGTTTGCATCTCAAAATGCAACGCCACTTCAGTCGCATTTTGCAACGCCACTCGTGTGCGTTTTGCGACACCACTCTTCTTTTTCTCGCGTAGCATTTTGCAACGCAACTCATCGTATTTTTGCAACGCCACTAGGTCGATGTAATACACCTGAGTCCAATGGTTTCCGGGCTTGTTGAAGTGCTTCGTACCCTTAGCGCAATAGTCGATTCCGCACTCGTGGCTCTCAGCCTTCGGGAGAATGCCCATTTTGGTCAGGTCGTCCATGTTGCGGAAGGCTGTGCTGCGATCTACCCCGGATTTCGCGCCGATGGTCTCTTTGGCTTCGAAGAAGTTGGTGCCGTCGTTCCGGGCACGGTTGGCGATGGCGGTCAGTACCCGCTTGTACTTGCCGGGAATGCCACGCATCTTCTGGATTTGATCTTGGAGCTTAAAACCCATAGCGACCTACATCGGTCGCCAGAAAAGTTGTCGAGTTGTGGAATCTAGCGGTCATAGAATTGATCTCCTATAGTCACGGTTGGTGAACCGCCAGCGTCAGGTGGAAATTTGGGGGCGGGACGCTAGAACCGCCCCCGATGTCTTTACGACACCCACCAATAAGGAATCTGGTAGCTGCCAAATTCCCGCGCCAGCTACGGCACACTCTTTAATACGAAGTTTTGGGCGTGAACTGAATTTGGAATCCTTCATCAGGAACGCATTCGCGCCGATCTGCTCTGGAGCAGCCCCATGAAGCTACCGAGATGTCAGCAAAAAGGAACTTTGAGGCACGACGCGACGTTGGTGCTGATCTGGGAACTGTCGTCAGGGCGCATGATCCGGTATCTTTGCGACCATCACGCCGAGGACGCTCGCCCGGTGCCGGATTACATATCCAAATTGATCGACTTGAAGCGAGACGTCGCAGCCGTGGAGGAAGACTAACGGCGGGCTTGCCGCAGACGTTTTCGCCGATCATGTGCTGGCGGTAGTGTCGGGTCACAGAGCCTCCAACACTTCGTCGGTCAGTGCCTTTGCTTTCGCCGCCGTGATGAGACCCTCACTCTGCCACTTGCGAATCACTTGGAGCCTGCGGTCGAGGGTCGTGATGCTGACCCGTTGCCTCGTCACTTTGGTCTTCGGTTTAAAGTCCGACGCTATTGGCTCAGACGTAAAGGTGAAACCGCTGGGCGTGTGGTGTACTGTGCGGTTGCTCATAAGGTTGCCGCCTTCGCAGCGAGCCTGCTTGCCGCGATCATCTTCAGCCTCATGGTCTGCGACCTGAGGGAGAAACGTGCGGCTTTTTCCATCCACAAAGGTACCGGGTACTCGGTCAGCGCCGTGACAGGGATCATGCTCCGGTGTGCAACGGTCTTCATCGTGGCGAGCGACTCCTTCCACTCATGCTGATGGCGCTTCATGTAATTGAGTCGGACTCTCACAGTCCAATCTCTCAAGTCCGAGTTCCATTCTTCTGACAAATAATCCTCGTCCGGGTAGAGAAGGTCGCGGTCGAGCGAGTTAAGCTCAACACCGACCACGGTGATGTCTGCGCCGTTCGCCGTCCGCTCGCTGATGCGTACCGCGTGCTGCACCGCAAGGTCGTAGCTCGACGTCAGGTAAACGAACTGCGGCATCGACGCCATCTGCAAATACTCGTCGTGGCTTCTCGCCTTACCACGGGGACGCAGACCCTTCTCCATTATTCCGGGCAAGAGCGCCGTGAGCGTCCCGTGGTACAGGGTGATGTTGCGGCGGAAGTTGTACGTGCGGCTCATACAACCTCCTCAGTCTCGGACGGGCAGTCGGGGCTGCCGACGACCGCCGCCAGCGCTTCGGCTGCCGGGTGCATTGGCTCGCGCTTGGTCTCCAGTGCCTTCATCAGACCGTCCCAAGCTCCGTCGCCGACAGCGACGACCCCAATCACGCCCTCCACATCGGACACGACGTACCGGGCGTCGAGTTCAGCACCGATCTTAAAACTCGCCCGGTGCTTCTTGATGGAGCGACCGTCCACGTTCTTCCACGTCGAGTTCGAATCCTGTTCCCAGCCGACGATGGCTTTCTCTCTACGGGCATCGAACTTTGCCGCATGCTTCTCGCTCTCGGCTTCCCAAGCGGCACGCTCCTTCTCTTCACGTTCCTGCTCTCGTGCCTCTTGCCATTCAAGAATGTTGTACTCGTCGTCGAGTGAGCCGAACGCGACGGTACGGATCGCACCGTTGCACGCCGTGATAGCCCCTTCGAGTTTCTTAACCTCGTTCTTTACGTCACGGGCTGCCTGACTGGCACCCATGTCGGATTCGTAGTAGAGGTCGTGGTTCTCTTCGATCCAAGAATGCTTCTGTTCCGTGAGGCTCTCGATGCGCTGCTCCAGTGAAAGCACCAGAGCCTTCGCGGTCTCGTCGAAGATTGAGGATCGGATCAGGAGCATTTGACTGCCAAGATACGCACCGTCCGGCGTGCCGACTACACGAACCTCACGCGCCTGTGCGCTGGACAATTTGATCTTGACCTTCGGATCGCTCTGCTCTTCTAGCACCTGAACGTGAGCCTTCATTTCCCTCCGTGCCTTGTTGACTCGGGCGACCGTCCACTCCGGGTGTTGAGCGATTTCCGCGTCGAGGGCTTCGAGCAACCACGCGGGTCTCGTGCGTTCGTCTTCGGTCATCTCTTCGGCGCGTCTGGACATGAGCCGCAACTTGAAAGCATTGAGGGCGCGTTGTGTGTCGGTGGCGCTGATCTTCTTTACCTTGGGCTTCGGCGGCAGAAGTTGAGCGGCAAGCTCGATGCACTTCTCACAAGTCGCCGGGTAACGTTTGGTAGCCCGGTTGCTGTCCCGTAGTGAAGTGGGGTCACCGTCAGCGTTTGTGCAGAGAGAGTTCCCTGTGAACCGTGGGTTGGGAACATGGCGCAGCCGGACTGGTTTCTTGGCGGACTTCTTCGCTTCCTTAATAATGTCCGCGACGGAGATGTGAATGACGGTGCCTTTCTCACCCAGCGCGAACTTCGGTGCCGAGTACTTGTGGTCGCCGATGGTGACAAACAATTTGTGACCTTCATCCATCGCCTTTTTGATCTTGTCGAAGTTCAGGTGAATGGGTGACTTGATGTCACCCTGCTCTTCTCCCGGCTCCAGCGAGTTGACGATCCGCATGATCTGGCGGGCGGCGTTCTTGCCGTCCTTGGCGGTCGGGTTGTACCACGCAGCCCAGTTGTGCAGACCAGTCACCCCGTTGGCGGTTCCGCCAGCTTGAAGGTGCCGGACGATTGGTGTCAGGATTTCTTTCAGTTCCGCCGTCTGCTCGCGGCGTCGCTCGTTGTATCCTTTGAGTTCCTCGCGAGTATCGGCGACGGCGTCGGTGGTATCCGCCATCTCTTGGCGCAGCTTCCGCGCCTGCTCTCCGAGTTGGTCTACGTGCGCAGCGGTGGTTGTGTACTGCTGAACCGCTACCTTCGCATTCTTCCGATCTTTAGCGCTTCGCATTTCATTCATCTCCTTTTGCTCAGTCGAAAATAAAAAAGCCTGACGACCCGTTTCGGGTCATCAGGCTCCGGCTCCTTCAAGGTTCTCAGCCTGCGGCTGTAGTCCGCGTCTTAGCTGTGCCCGTCTTAGGGGCTTGGTGCTGAAGGTGTACTGCTGATGTTCTCTCGGGAGAATCGCCTTCTTCGTGCGTCAGGCAGCTTCCCGATTCAACTAATAAGATGCCGGGGTCGAGGGATTTGACGCGAGGCTTCCGTACGACTTGCGCTGGCACAGCCCAGCCAAATCAGCGTTCGCGTAACTTGAGGAGTTTCGATCCTCCGTTCCACGACCTGCCGACAAATTTTGTCATACGCGTCTAATTTGACTTCGATCAACATGCAATTACGCCCGACCCGCGCCCGCCGCCGATCTGAGCGGCGGTTGCGGATCACTGTCCGTTCGCCACCACCAGCTAACAGCGGCTTTTTGTCCGAACGCTGCATCTAACCGTCGTGGGGTGGAAGACCCTGCCGAGTGAAGGGCGCTTATCCCGGTGGCGAGTGCGCCACCGTCGTACTGAGCAGTGAGGGCAATACCCTTAACAAAGGTAAGCTCGATCAGTCCGGCGAGAACAAGCTGACCCAAGTCAAGTTTTCTGACCAAGCTCCGTGACCCGAAAGGGTTGCGGAGCTTTTTTTGTTTTTGGATACGAAACGTTTCGGACAAAGGAGACGAAACACGGAACAACGTGAAAAGCAAAGCACAACACGTACGCGAGTCGGACTCGTTCACGACGCAAAGCGAGTCTGCTCCTCAGTCTCCGGCAACGGGGCTTCCGGATTCCCTCCGCTCGAACTCCACCAAGGAGAGTGCGATCTCTCTTTCTCCGGTTGACTCGGCGTATCACGGCCATTCACTATCCGGCGTTGTGGACGCTATCCTTGAAGTCGGACGTCAGCGCAAGGCTTTGCTCGCCCAGTTACGGATTGCATTGGAGGCGGGCAACGATGAAGAAGCGCTGAATTTAGCTAGGCGCTTGTGTGGACTTCCCTATGAATAGAGTGATCGAACTAATCAGGGTCTCGACAGAGGGACAAGCGGCTGACGACCGCGCATCAATTCCAGCCCAACGCGCCATTAACAGGCGAACAGCTTCCCAGTATCAGTTAGACATCGTGAAGTCTATTGAGATTTCGGATGTTTCTGGCGCTTCGGTTCTTAAAGCCCCTGAGATTCGCGAACTTATCGACCTGATGCAGTCGCCGGACATTCATGGCGTCGTGACGCGTGAGTTCTCCCGGTTGATGAGACCAGAAAACTTTGCCGATTATGCCCTTCTGCAAGCCTTTGTCGATTCGAAAACGATTCTCTATCTTCCTGACGGTGCCATCGACCTCGCAAGCAAAACGGGTCGCCTTCTCGGGACGTTACGAGCCGCGATGGCGGGGGTTGAAAGAACAGAATCTCTTGAGAGGATTCGGGCAGCAAAGGAAGAAAAACGTCGCCGAGGAGAACTGGCGCAAAGTGAAATAGTTCTGCCGTGGGGAATCGGATACGACAAGTCGAATGGTTTTTTCTATAAGCCTGAATCTGAGCGCGTGCGCGAAGCCTTTCGGCAGTTCCGTGCAGGTAACCACAACTACGCCAGACTGGCAAAACTCGTTGGCGTCACTCCTCGCGGCATGCACATCATTATGCGGAACCCGATCTGGATGGGATTCCGCGTCATCGACAAGAAACGGGACACGTCCGAAAAGGGAAGGTACCCTACGAAAAATGGTCGTCAAGCTGATCGCAGGAAGATTGCCCGACTCCCTGATGAGGTGATCCGGGTTCGCGTAATTCAGGAGCCGCTGATTTCCGAAGCCGAGTTCCTCGCCATTCAACGCATCATGGACTTAAAAGAGAAGAAGCATTGGCGAAGCCGACCCGACTACGAACATCGGTTTACATACAACGGCTGCATGACCTGTTCGCGTTGTGAGGAGCCGATCCAAACTGCGAAAGCGCGGAGGGATTATTACCTTTGTAAGGGACGCCGTGCTGCCCATACCTGCGACACGAAGTACATGGCAAGGGAAAAGCTAGAGTTCATCCTCGATGACCTCTTTTCCGTAAGCCTGACAAAAGCATCCTTCTTGGAGGGATGCATCGCCGAGTTGGTTCGCCGCTCTGAAACGGATGACTCACATGTACGCGTCGAACGTCTGACCTCTGAAATTACGAATTTGCAACGAAAGCGTGATCGAATTCTTGATAGCTTCGTTGATGGAGTACTCTCTCGGGAAGAGCGAGACGACAGGTTGCGCGTGATCAAGCGGGACATGCAGATCGCTCAAGAGATGCTAATGCAGGAGAGACCGCCAGTACACCTAGACGTTCGGCTTCTGACCGAAGCCCTCTCGCCGCTGGCTGAGTGGCACTATTGGAGCCGGGATCAAAAGCGAAATCTCCTAGCGGCTTTGGTGCCCGATATTCGCGTAGCAAACTATGAAGTTGAGTCGTTAGGACTGAATCCCCTTATTTTCAGCCATGAAGTTACCCGCACGGGCAGGGATTCATGGCCGCGGCCAGCATAAAGCGCGCGGGAAACGTAAGCGACATGGAGGCGCGGGCGATCGAGACGGTACCGTCTTCGAGCGGCTGGCGCAGAACTTCCAGCACGTTGCGGGGAAACTCAGGCAACTCGTCAAGAAAGAGCAGGCCATTGTGGGCGAGCGAGACTTCGCCCGGACGCGGGATCACGCCGCCGCCGATAAGGCCGGCATCTGAAATGGTGTGGTGAGGTGACCGATACGGGCGCGTTCCCACCAGGCCAGTCCCAGAATCCAGCACGCCGGCCACGCTGTGAATTTTGGTCGTTTCCAGCGCTTCCTCGAAGGATAGCGGCGGCAGGATGGTGGGCATGCGCTTGGCCAGCATGGTCTTGCCCGAGCCGGGAGGGCCGATCATCAGGATGTTATGGCCTCCGGCGCAGGCGATTTCGATAGCGCGCTTGGCGGTTTGCTGGCCTCGCACGTCCTTGAAATCGACGAAAAACTGCTGAGATTCGCGCAGCAGCGAATCGGCGTCAGCCTTGATGGGAAGAACGCCATTGCCGGAATTGATGAAGTGGATCACGTCAAGCAGGGAGCGGACGGGATAGACGTCCACGCCTCCGACCATGGCTGCTTCCCGGGCGTTGGCCTCGGGTACGACCATGCGAGCGATTTTCCGTCCGCGAGCCTCGATGGCGATCGGCAAGGCGCCCCGCACGCTGCGCACGCCGCCGTCGAGAGACAGCTCTCCAACAAAGAGGCAGTCAGGGATTTCCTTCTTGGTGAGGCCTCCGTAGGCGCCGACAATGCCCAGAGCCATCGGCAAGTCGAATCCGGAACCTTCTTTCTTGATGTCGGCTGGAGCCAGGTTGATGGTGATCTGCGTGGGAGGAATGTCGTAGCCGCAATTCTTCAAAGCAGCGCGCACCCGGTCACGGCTCTCGCGCACCGCTGCGTCCGGCAGACCGACGGTGTGGAAATGGTCCTGATCGCACTTGATGCCGGAGCAGTCCACTTCCACCTGAATAATGTTGGCGTCGATGCCGTAGACCGCGGCGCTGAGAGTTTTGTAGAGCATGGTGGCTGGTGCCCGGGGTGGGAAGCGGGCACACGAAGTCCTGATCTTCGTCCTGATATGGCAGGTACCACTGTAGGACGATGCGGGCAACGTTGGCTGTGACGGATGTCACCGTGAGACTGTGGAAAACCTCGCCCGGTCCATGATCCAGCTATCCCTGACTGCCTGGCAGCGAGCCAGCCGACAGACCTCAAACTTCCGTGGCATCCCTGATTACCGCCGGGGATCGTGTTCCAGAAAACGATATTGTTCGCCATGGTTGTGCAGGGTAGGATGAGCTAGCTTAGACTCCGGCTCGAATGACCACGGTCCCTCCCCCATCCCCGCCTCCACCCCGTCCCCCTGGGAAGCTTGAGCAGGAGGAATCGCAGCTGTGGCGCTGGCTGCTGTTTTTCATGGTTCTGCTGGCCGCCGGCTTTGCCGCATTAGCCTGGGAACGGCTGCAGGACCTTCCCTACCATCTGGGTCCCGTCGCCCTTGGGGTGTTGGTGCTATCCATCCTGCTCGCGGTCTACGCCTACGGACGCCGCCGCGAGGTCACCGAATTGAAGGGCCTGCTGCAGAATCTGCAGGAGCATGTCGGCGCCGCGCCCTCGGAGGAGCAGCTCGACCAGCTCGGCCAGATCATCATGCGCTCGCAGCGCAGCTTCAAAGAGCTGATCGACTCCTTTGATGATCCCGCCTGCGCCGTGTCCCTCGACGGCACGCTGCGCACGGTGAACCGGCGTGTGGCGGAGCTGACGGGCCTGCCTTACACGGAGTTGGTCGGGCACAAGATCTACGACTTCGTGGAGGAGCCGACTCGCGAGGAAATGGAGCGCGGGTTAGGACGCTTTCTGGAAAGGAAGCGCTGGGCCGGAACCGCAAAGATACGGCTGAAGAACAGTTCCCGGCTACTGTACTTCGACTGCGTGCTGAACGCGATCGTCAAGGGCGACGAGGTCGTCGGCGCCAGCCTGCTGGGCCGCGATGTTACGGAACAGCGCGAAAAGGAGCTGCGCTTCACCGAACTGTTCGAGACCCTGCAGGAAGGCGCTTACTTCAGCTCGCCGGAAGGAAAGCTGCTCGACGCCAACCCGGCGCTGGTCAGCATGCTCGGATACAAGGAAAAGCGCGACTTGCTTGCGGTGGAGCCGGCGGCTTTGAATTTCGATCCCGGGCAGGATCCGGTGCTGGGGCGTGCCGTTGACGATCGCGGGGGCACCCGCACGCGCGAGATCAAGCTGCGCCGCAGGGATGGTACGGCTGCAGTTTTTCTGGACTCTTCCCGGGCCGTCTGGGACACCGCCGGCAACATCATCCGCTATCAGGGAACTCTGGTCGACGTCACCGACAAGCGCATCATGGAGCGGCAACTGGCGCAGCAGGAGGAATTCCGCCGCCGCCTGCTCGAAAGTTTCCCCGACCTGATTCTGGTAGTGGACCTGGAAGGACGCTACACGTTCGTCAGCTCCCGCGTGCACGTTCTTCTGGGCTATAAGCCGGAAGACATGCTGGCCAAGAAGATCTCGGACCTGGAAGACTATTCGTCGGAGTTGTACTTGCTCTACCAGACCGTGGTCTCGGGGAAGGAAGCCTTCGACTCGGCTGAATATGGAGCGCGCCATCGCGATGGAAGCTGGCGCACCATGCGCGCCGCCGGCAGTCCGCTGTTTGACGCCGAAGGAAAAGTCAGCGGCGTGATTTTCTCCGTGCGCGACATCACCATCGAGCGCAAGCTGGAGCAGCAGGTGGTGCAGAGCGAGCGCCTGGCGGCCATGGGCGCGATGATTGGTGGAGTGGCCCACGAACTGAACAACCCCCTCACCAGCATTCTGGGCGTGAGCGAATTGCTGCAGGATAGCGAGACCAACGAGACCACTCGCAAACAGCTGGCCATGTTGCAGCAGCAGGCCCGCCGCGCAGCGGAGATCGTGCAGAACCTGACCTATTTCTCGCGGCCCCCGGCTCCTGGCAAGAGCCGCATCAACCTGGTCGAGGTGGTCGAGCGCACTCTGAACCTGCACGCCTATTCGCTGCGCAAGAACAACATTACGATCGACTTTCTGCGCGAAGAGGGCCTGCCCTACGCGTTGGGAGATCCGCACCAGCTGATGCAGGTTTTCCTGAATCTGATCTTGAACGCCGAGCAGGCCATTCGCGAAGTGCGGGACAAGGGCACGTTGCGCATTCGTCTGGGGAAAGCCGACAACTCGGTGTGGGTGAGCTTTCAGGACGACGGTCCGGGCATCGCGAAGGAAGTCTTGCCCAGTATCTTCGATCCCTTCTACACGACGAAGCGGCCGGGGCGCGGCACAGGATTGGGATTGAGCATCTGCAAATCGGTGATGAAAGAGCACAACGGGAGCGTGGAGGCGGCGAATGCCGCCGGCGGCGGAGCGGTGTTTACGGTGACGCTGCCGGTGACGGGGACGAGCTGAGCAGTACAGGTTGGGGAGCTTCGCTCTCGCTTGGACGGACGAATGCGTCCGTCCCCACGTGGTCTTTTATCTTTCTACCGCCATCGCCACGGCGTTCCCCCCGCCAAGACACAGGGCCGCGATTCCTCGCTTCACGTCGCGGCGGATCATTTCGTAGATCAACGTGACCAGCACACGCGCGCCGCTGGCGCCGATGGGGTGACCGATCGCGACCGCGCCACCGTTCACATTTACCTTGTCGGGATTCAGGCCAAGCTCGCGCATCACGCCCAGAGCCTGCACCGAAAATGCTTCGTTCAGTTCATAGAGATCGACGTCTTCATTCTTCCATCCCGTCTTCTCCCAGATTTTGCGGACAGCGCCCACAGGAGCCATCATGACCCACTTCGGCTCGACGCCGCTCGTGGCCTGCGCCACGATTCTCACCATCGGCTTCGCGCCCAGTTCCTTCGCTCGCAGTGCGCTGGTCACGACCACGGCGGCAGCACCGTCGTTGACGCCGGGAGCGTTGCCGGCCGTCACAGTTCCGTCTTTCTTGAATGCAGGTTTCAGTGAGCGCAACACGTCCATCGTCGTATCCTCGCGCGGGGACTCGTCTTTATCAAAGATCGTCGGCGGTGCGCCTTTTTTCTTCGCCGGAATCTCCACGGGCACGATTTGTGACTTGAGCCGGCACTCTTTGATCGCAGCGACGGCTTTGCGATGAGAGTTGACGGCGAACTCGTCCTGCTCTTCGCGCGTGATGCCGTACTTCTCGGCGACGTTCTCGCCGGTGATGCCCATGTGGTAGTCGTTGTAAATGTCCCACAGCCCATCGTGCACCATGGAGTCGACGACCTGCGCATTGCCGAGACGATATCCCTTGCGCGCCTGAGGCAAAAGATAAGGCGCGTTGGTCATCGATTCCATGCCGCCGGCAACGACGATGGAACTATTTCCCGTCTGGATCGCTTGTGCCGCGAGTGCGACAGATTTCAATCCCGAGCCGCAAACCTTGTTAATTGTCATGGCACCTGTTGCGGGAGTCAGTCCGCCGAAGATGGCGGCTTGTCGCGCAGGGTTCTGGCCGAGTCCGGCGGAAAGAACATTCCCCATGATGCACTCGTCGACTTGTGCCGGATCGATTCCGGCGCGCTTAACGGCCTCGCGCACAACCATCGCGCCCAGCTGCGTCGCGCTGAAATCAGACAGGCTGCCTTGAAATTTGCCCACAGGAGTACGGCAGCCGGAGATGATGACGACATCGTCAAAAGAGGCCATGAATCAAGCTCCCCGCGATGATTTCGCAGTCTTCATTGCAGTCCTCATTATAGATGCGCGCGAGAAGAAATGGCTGCGTCACGGTTGAACTCTCGACTCGCGGCCGCCAGACCGGTGCGCTGCGTCATCGTGCATCGGCTGTGAGCATCAACTCGCTGTTGCTCCAGTCAGAGCAGCGGTTGATCTCGAGCTTCGAAAGAATTCTGTTGACTTTTGCTTTCCAACTTCGCTCGCCATGACTTTGGTACCACCACTTCGCGCTCGCCGATGATCATTTTTTTCTTGACTTCACTTTTCATTGACTCTATACATCAACTAGTTGCAGTAGAAGACCGCTGCACATTTTCCATGAAGAATGGAAGGGAGAATAGGAACAATGGCAACCAAGAAAAAGGCAAAGAAGAAAAAGAAGCACTAAGAAAGTTCAGTACGAAGTCAAACGGGGGACGCGCAATGCGTCCCCCAAAGTTTTTGGGTGAAGCGAAACCCCGATGTTGGCTTTCAGTTCGTCTGCTTTGGAGCGATTGCGATGGTGCTCGGAATTCGCTTCTCCTTCTCGGGACACAGGCTTCGGTAGGCGCAGAAGTTGCAGTGGATGCCCAGTTTTGCTTCAAACTTTCCCTCGGCAATTCCCCGGGCCGCGGCTTCCACACGGTCGCGCGCCGCGAGCAGGTCGGCCGGGCTGCGCGTGCTGACGACGGGGACGTTTTCCTCCAGGTTGTAGAAAATCAGTTGGCCGACTTCGTATCCCCATGTTTCCCGCGCCGCCATCGCGTAAAGAGACAACTGCAGGCTCTGGTCGGCATCCTCCTGATCGCGCGCCTTGCCCGTTTTGTAATCGACGATGGCGACTCGGCCGTCAGGGAGTTGGTCAATGCGATCGATGCGGCCCACCACGGCCGTGGCGCCGATGCGAATCTCGAACTGCTCTTCGGTGCGCAAAACCTGCGCCGCCGCGAGTGACCGGACGAGAGTGAGGAACTCCCGCAGTTGGGCGACGCCCTGCCTCTCATACAGTTCGTGCTGGTATTTTTCCTGAATTCCGGCCTCCGCCAGATCCTGGCGGAACAGTTCGATCAGCTCATCGTCGGTTTTCGGGCGCCCGAGCCGCACAGAATCGAAATAGGTCTTGAGCACCCGATGGATGCTGGCGCCGTATTGCATGGCGGCGGCAGGCCTGGACGGGATGCGCCAGTCGCGCTCCAGCTTGAAGCGCAGCCCGCACCGCTCATAAGTGTCCACCGCCGACGCGCTCAACCGCAGATGCAAACCTTGCAGCACTGGCAGGTCAAACCATGCATTCGTCTGCGATTGCGCCGGGTATACCGGAGACACCGCCGCGAAGATGTCGAGGCTGGTCTGCGCACCGCCGGCGGGAATCGCCTGCAGCCAACCAGACAGTCCGCGATTTTCGATCAGCTCGCGCATATAGCCGTTGGGATTCTTGTTGGCCTTGCCCTTCCCTTGCTGCGAGTAAATGCGCAGCGAGTCGCGGGCGCGAGTCATGGCCACGTAGAACAACCGCCGCTCTTCCTCCTCGTGGAGAGTTTTGTCATCGGCTTCAGTAACGGAATCCGGATCCCGCAATTCCCGGGGAAAGGCGACGAGCGTTTCTTTGTACGACGACGGGAAGGCGTTTGAATTCGCCCGCAGAATCAGGACGTGAGGAAACTCCAGACCTTTAGCTCCGTGCACGGTCATGAGGCGAACTGCATTTTCGCCGGCGCCTTCGGGCTTGTTGCTCGCGCGCGAATCGTGGTTGTCCGTGGCCTCAGGGCCCGCGAGGGGAATCACGCCTGCTGCTTCGCGAAAGTATGCGAGATATTCGGCCAATTCTCCCAGTTCAGTGGTGCGGTTGATCTTCTTCTTCTCCCAATCACTCACGAAGAGCAAAGCTGAGCGCAGAATGGGTGAACCGGCATCGAGCGCAAACTGCTTCACCAGGATATCGAGCGCGGCGCGGGCCTTCCCTTCTTTGCGGCGAATCTCGTCCCGTGCCCGTTGCAGCGTCGCCAGCACATCGGCGCCACCTTCGATCTGGCCGAGTACCGACGACAGCGGAATGACCGGTCCGCCACGCGTGTCCTTCGCCATTTGACGCATGATGGCCCGCAACTGTTCCGGGTTCACGTGGAAGCACGGCAGGGCGGCAACACGGAACAGACTGACATCATCGCCGGCAGAAACGACCGCATTCACGCAGGCAAACAGATCGCGCGCCTCCGGAGTATCGGAGATATCCATACTTTCGATCACGAAGGGAATGCCTGCCTCCGCCAATTCCTGGACAACTTCATCGCGCTGATAATGCGACCTGTAGAGAATGCCGAAATCCGACCATTTGCACTTCGACTTCCTCTGGGCGTCGCGGATATGGCTGACCAGGTTTGGCCCTTCCGCTTCCTTCGCCGTCAGGATGACCACGGCCACCGGGCAACTGGAAAGAGGAGCTCCTGCTCGAGACGCTTCTTCCTCCCGGGCCGACAGCAGAGGCGCACGCTTGTATTCGAAAGCATGGTCCGCATGGCGCGCGAACACCGGAGGATTTTTGTCGATCAATGCGAAGGCGCTGCGCAGAATCGGCGTGGTTGAGCGGCGGTTCTTCTCGAGCACCACTAGCTTGGCGTCGGGGAAGTGCCCGTGAAACAACTCGAAGGCCGCACTGGACGCTCCGCGAAAGCGGTAGATTCCCTGGTCGGGATCCCCAACGGCGAAGAGGTTCCCTCCGCCCTGCGCCAGCCGCGCCAGAATCTTGATCTGGGCGAAGTTGGCATCCTGGAATTCGTCGGCCAGGATGAAACGGGCGCGGGCACGCGCTGTGGCGAGAATACTCTCATCGCCGTATAGCAGGTCGTGAGCGCGCGTGATCATGTGGCTGAAGGTGCCGAGATTTTCTTCGCGCAGCCAGTGCTCCATGGTCGCGAACACGTAGGCGATCTCGCGGCAGCGGCCGAGCACTTCGGACCGATCGAGCGCGTTCTTCGACTTCGCCACTCGGGGCATGGGAACTTCACCGCGCTCCAGCTTCTCCACGTACTGGGCGTACTTTTCCGGCGTCACCAGCTCGTCGTGGCAACGGCTGGCAAAATCCAACAGGTTACTGAGAAACTGGGCGACGTTAGCGGCGCGGACGTAGTGCTCCAGGTGCAGCTCGCGAATGCGCCGGCGCAGGTAAATCCACAGGTCTTTTTCGTCCAGCACGCCGAAATCCTGGTGAACGCTCTTGAGCAGCCCCAGACAATAGTCGTGGAAAGTAGTGGCGTTGACCTCCGCGCCGCCGAGCACACGGCACAAGCGGTCCCGCATTTCCGAAGCCGCATTGTTCGTGTATGTGAGCGCCAGAATCTCGTCTGGTTTCGCGTGGCCTTCGCGAACGAGCCGTTCGATGCGGTAGGTCAGGACTGAGGTCTTGCCCGTGCCGGCGCCCGCAACCACCAGCATCGGGCCGTTCACGTGCTCAATGGCTTCACGCTGGCGATCGTCGGGAGTAAACGGAGCAGGACGGGAATTCGACTTCGAGAACGGCATTGCCGCTCAGGATATCACTTGGCAGGGCAGGGTGAGGAAAGCGCTGTCAGCCGAGTGCTGACGCGATGATGGCTGTGGCGGCGATGGCAGCGGTCTCGGCCCGCAAAATCGTCGGGCCCAGCGACGCAGACGTCCAGCCAGCGTTTTTGAACAGCTGGAGTTCGTCGTCGGTCCAGCCGCCTTCGGGGCCGATCGCGAGAACGACAGTACCTTCCGCGGAGTCCAGAATGTCCTGCAGTCTCGTCTGCTTTTCCGATTCCGACAACAAGATGCGCAAATCTCCGGCAACCTCTGCGGCCTGCGGCAGTTTGACCGGGAGATCGACTTCACACGGGACCGTCCGGCGCGACTGCTCGCTGGCTTGAAGTGCAACCCTGCGCCAGCGCTCGACGCGCCTGGCGGCCGCCGAGGCCAGGTGCGCGTCGGTGCGGCGCGCGATCACCGGCACGATTCGCGCCACACCGAGTTCGGTGCATTTCTCAATGGCCCACTCCATGCGGTCGAACTTGAAGATGGCGAGCAGGAGGGTTATACGGGCTGCCGCAGTCGACGCGGTGACTTCCTCTTCCAGTTCGAATTCGACGCGTTCCGGCGCGATCGCGGTGATGCGGCCACGGCGCACTACAGCGCCTGTCACGATATCGAATTCCTGGCCCACACGGGCGCGAAGGACTCGGACCAGATGATCGGCATGCTCGCCCGTGAGCGCGGCGTGGCGGCCAGAGACTTCGTCAGCGATCCATCTTCTTCGCGTCATCGGCCTTCTTCACGTCATCGGCGGCGGGCCGTCGCCACCCTATCCGAACATGTCTTTCATCTTGCCGAGCAGCGAGCGCAGCAACGGCTGATTGTCGATCTTAGCGAGGCTGTCAAGTTCCTGCAGCAGCTCTTTCTGGCGCTTGTTCAGCTTGGTGGGAACGTGCACCCGCACTTCCACGTAAAGATCGCCTTTACCGTGCCCACTCAACACCGGCACGCCTTTGTTGCGGATCCGAAATGTGGTGCCGGGCTGCGTGCCATCTGGGACCTTGAGCGTGTGATCACCGTCCATGGTGGGCACGCGGATCTCCGCTCCCATGGCGGCCTGAGCCACGGAGATCGGCACCACGCAATGCAGATCGTTGCCCTCGCGGATGAAGACCGGATGTTCCTTCACATGCAGCACGACATATAAATCGCCCGCCGGGCCGCCAAATTGGCCAACTTCTCCCGCGCCCGAAAACCGGATGCGGGTCCCGTCTTCCACTCCCGGAGGAACCTTGACATCGACGGTGCGCTGGCGAAGAACCCGGCCTTCCCCTTTGCACTTCTGGCACGGATCGGTGATCACGCTTCCGGTTCCCTGGCAGGTGGGACAGGTGCGAGCGATGCTGAAGAAACCCTGCTGATAGCGGACCTGGCCGCGGCCGCCGCAAGAGCGGCAAGTGGTTGGGCCTTTGCCCGGAGCTGCGCCCGAACCGCGGCATTCTTCGCAGGCTTCGTGGCGGCGTACTATGACCTGAGCTTGCCGGCCAAAGAACGCTTCTTCGAATTCCAGCGTCAGGTCTTCGCGCAGGTCGGCGCCGCGTTGCACCCGGCTGCGCCGGCGTCCACCACCTCCGCCGAACATGTCGCCGAAGCCGAAAAACTCGCCAAAGATGTCGCTGAAATCCTGGAAGACGCTGGGATCGAAACCCGCGCCTGCTCCGGCAGCCCCGCCTAATCCGGCGTGGCCGTAGCGATCGTAGACCGCCCGCTTTTCTGAATCAGCCAGTACGGCGTAGGCCTCGCTGACTTCTTTGAATTTCTCCTCGGCATCCGGATTGTTCGGATTGCGGTCGGGATGATACTGCAGGGCGAGCTTGCGGTAAGCGCTCTTCAGTTCGGTTTCCGTGCAGGTGCGAGTCACGCCCAACACTTCGTAGTAGTCACGTTTCACGTTCGTAGTCAGAATAGGCCTTTCTTCAAAGAAAACTTCTCAGTCGGAGTCACGATTCCTGCGTCACGACTCCTGTGTCACGATTCCTGTGTCATCCCGAGCGCAGCGAGGGACCTGGGTTTCTGTCGGCGCCGGCAAGAACCGAGATCCCTCGCTGTGCTCGGGATGACAACTGTAAACGTCTTTCACAAGCGCAAGCGTCTTTCCCAAGTGTAAGCGTCTTTCCGCAGTTAACAGTCCGCCGTTAACAGTTCTATGCACGCAGATTCAGGGATTCTTCGCAACCTTGACCATGGCAGGGCGCAGCAACCGGTCTTTGAACTTGTAGCCGCGCTGCAGCTCTTCGAGCACCTCATGGTCGGCCGCGTCGGAGGTTTCCACCATCTCGATCGCCTCATGATAGTGCGGATCGAACTGCTCCCCCTTGGCGGGAACCGCACGCACGCCCAGTTTTGCCAGCGCGTCCTGCAACTGTTTGTAGATGAGTTCCACGCCGCTGCGGAAGTCTCCCGGCTCAGACTTGGCCCGCAGGGCCCGCTCGAAGCTGTCGATCACCGGCAGCAGCGCCTTGATCGCGTCCGCGGTAGCGAAGTCGCGGAAATCCTGCTGTTCCTTGGCTGCACGCTTTCGCGCGTTCTCAAATTCAGCCTGGGCGCGGGCCAGCCGGTCGAGCAGGGTATCGCGTTCGGCCTTCAGCTTCTGCAATTCCGCCTGGACGCCGGAAGCCTCCGCTGCGGACGCAGGCCCGCCGGCCGGCACTCCACCGGAGCGCTCGTCATCCTCTGCTGGAGGAAGCTCGTGTTCCGTATCCAGCTCATCCATCTTTGACTTTCCGTTTGATTTCCCCATAACAGCGAATAATCACTCCGATTCATTCAGGATCTTGTCAAACAGGCGCGCGATATAGGACACCGCCGTAATCGTGTGCTGGTAGTCCATGCGCGTCGGGCCAATCACCGCCAGCGAACCCATCACTTCGTTGCCGGCGTGAGCGGGAGCGCCGATCAACACGAAATTGCGCATGGAAGGCAAGGTCTGGTCGAGGCCAATCACCACGCGCACCGCCTCCTGCTTCACGTCCAGATAGGCGCCGAGAAGCTGAACGACTTTTTCCTTCTCCTCGAGCGTCTGCAGCATCTCCTGCAGGCGTTCGCGATCTTGTTCGCTGGTAACCAGGTTGGCCGCTCCTTCCACGAAGACCACCTGCGCGCCCTGCTCCGCCGCCAGCGCTCCTTGCTTGTAAAGTTGCTCGATGGAGCTCATCAGGCGATCGTACTCGCTGCGCTCCTGCTCGATGCGCCGCGCCAGCTCGCCGCGCATGGCTTCCATGGTCCAGCCGCGGAAGTTCTCGTTGATATAGCGTGCCGCCAGGTCCAGATCGTTCTGCGCCAAATCCAGGCGCAGCACGCGATCCCGCACCAGGCCAGACCGGGTCACCACCACGGCCAGCACCTTCTGATCGCCGAGCCGTGAAAAGTACACGTGCTCGAGCGCGTTTTTCGGGCCGCTGGTGGCCACCGTCACTCCCACGTTGCGGGAGACGAGCGAAAGTACATGCGAAGTGCGCTCCATAAACTCCTGCACATCGCTGACCCCGGCCAGCGAGTCCGAGATCATGGTTTCTTCCTGCGGCGCCAGCCGGGCCGTGCCGGAAATCTGCTCGACGTAGTAGCGGTAAGCTTCTGTCGTCGGAATGCGCCCGGCCGAAGTATGCGGCTGCTCGAGAAAACCGGCGTCCGAGAGGTCGGCCATCACGTTGCGAATGGAGGCCGGACTCAACCCTTCGCGATTGGACCGCGCCAGCGTGCGCGAGCCCACCGGCTCGCCCGTCGAGATAAATGTCTCAACGATCGCGGTCAGGATTTCGCGTTCGCGCGTGCCGATATTGGGGTCAGCGGGCATAGAGCGTGTTTATTGTCTCAAACCGAGCGGCGGCAGCCGGGAGGAGCGCGGGCATCCAGACCATTCTACTAACTATTTTAGATGCACGAGCTTAGCTTTTGGACCAAAGCGCAATCTTTGTTTGGATTCTAGGAACGGGGTGGGAGCCTGTCAAGAAGTTCAAGGCGGTTGCTCGGTGGTGAGTGTAGTAGAGATTTAACGCCAATATGCCCACGTCCCCTCGGAAAAAACCGTGAAACGAAGACGAGAAGAAACGGTTGTCCGCGTAGAGTGTGAGCTCTCTGCGCTCGTTCACGCAACTCCCAGCGCGACTACCTCTCGTTTTGCTGGCAGAAGCGCTAACAGGACAACTCCGATCGCAAGGAATACGATCACATCAGTAAAGTTCCGGTGGACGCCGTGAATCCACGCTTCCACGGTTTGAATAGCCATCACAGCGCCATGGGAGATGTTCCACCAAGCTGCTAGAGCAATCATCGAGCGATGCTCAGATGGTCTCCTTGCAGCCATGAGTAGAAAGACCCCGACCGGGATAAAAAAGCTCAGAAACATCGGTTCGATCTCGTTCTTCCGCTCCAAAAGCCAGCTGGAATGCCGCAGATCCATATACAGAAAATAAATCAGGGCCAGATTCAACAGCCCCACGATCACCAGGACGATCTGTGTCAGGCGTTCTCTTTTCACATTGGCCTCATTATTTGAGCGACCAGTTACGACGTGCGAACCGTCTCAACCCCTGACCAAGTCCACGCCTGCCAGACGATGACCGAGGTGCATACAGTTTCGATCGTCGCGAAGAACAAGTACTCAGGAAGAGCGGGCGGCCTGCCCCATCCAGCCAGAGGCGGAACGAAGGTCAGGAAACCGTTTACAAGGGTTAGAACGACCCCCGCGATTATATTTGCTAGCCGGTTCGCTCTAAACGGAAGTAGTCGACACGCCACAATCATGGCAATGGGTATTTCCATCAAGACCGCTGAACCCATCAGAGCCCATGGGGAAAGATGTGGGGCGTCGGATAGATTTGGCGAGCCAACAATAGCAAACAGGGCAACAACGTCCGCATACAGGTAGTTCAATAACGCGAAGATCCAGAATAGAGACAACCGCTCCTTTGTGTCATGCATGTCAACCTCCTATGGAAGAGCAATGCAGGATCTGAGTTGCTCCTGCGCTCTGTACTGTGCATTTGAGCACTTTGGGAATACGGGCGAGAACATCAAAAGGATGCAAGGTACGAGGGGTCTCCGAAAATTTCTGTGATTGAGATAAACTCATGCGAGGTTCGGCCAACCAACTGTTGTAAGGCGCTTGCACAAGTGTGGGTGCTTTTCGTTCGCGTTCGGGCGGGATGATAAGTGTTAATTTTGATGTTTCGCCAATCATCGTTGTCTTCCCATATCCTTCAGTAGACTGTTCTCATACCTAGCAACACCAATCTAGCAACTGCATCTCTTGCGTCTTTTTTGGGCACTCATCCGTATTACGAGTATGGTGGGGGCGACCGCACTATCGCTGGAGGGGCTTGTGGCCGTGGATGCGGATGTGGTCCGGCTTCGCCGAGGCGACCTGAACGCTCTCTCGGAACTGATTACCCGATACCAGAATCGGCTGTATCGGTACCTGCTGCGCATCGTGCGGCAGCCCGCCGAGGCGGAAGACCTGTTCCAGCAAACCTGGTTGAGAGTGGTCGAGAAGATTCGTTCCTTTGATGCAAGCCGCAATTTCGACGCCTGGCTGTTCACGCTGGCGCGCAACCTGGCGATCGATCATTTGCGCCGGATTCGTCCGCAGAGCCTGGACGAGCCGCTCGCAAACACCTGGCATAGCGAAACCGTGGCGGACCGGATTCCGTGTAAAGATCACACGCCGCTCGATCACGCGCTCGCGGCCGAGCGCCGAACGGAGATCAGCGAAGCGATGGCGGCGCTGCCGACGATGTATCGCGAAGTCCTCACACTGCGGTTTGAGGAGGAGATGAAGATTGAGGAAATCGCGCAGGTTACAGCAGTTCCGGTATCAACGGTGAAGTCGCGGCTGCGGCGTTCGCTGGAACAATTGCGTTACGCGCTCGAAGCGCGGTATCCCGGAGGTACATGGCAATGAGCGAGCACGACAAGATTCGAGAACTGCTGGCGCTGGCCGCAGCCGACGCGCTGACGAGCACGGAAGAAAAGCAGGTTGCGGAGCATGTGCGGTCTTGCATCGCCTGCTCGAACGAATTGGGGGCTTGGCGGCCGATTGCGAGCGAACTCCGCCGATTGCCGACGCCCCAGCCTTCTTCGTGGCTGGTGCAGGCCACACTGGCGCGTGCGGAGGCGAAGCTCACCGAACAGGCCGAGCACGACTGGAACCGCCGCGTAATGATTGTTGTCGTGGCTTTTGCGTGGCTGCTGACGATTGCGAGCTGGGCGGTTTTCCACTTTGTGAGCGGACGTTTCGAGAGGTTGCTCGGGCCGCAGTTCAGCCATACGTGGATCAGTTTTGCCGCGTTCACCGCCCTAGAGTGGCTCGCGGGAGGGGTGGCCGCAGTAATGCTGGCAATCCGGCAGCGCGGCGAAAGGAGGCTGGTATGAGCCGCTTCACAAAGGAATTGCGCGTGATCCCAGAAGCAGCGTGGATCTTTGCATGGTTCGGCTATTCGTGCCTCACCGTGTGGTTGTTCTTCTTCGTTGCACCAAAGGATCCGGAGATGGCCAAATTGCCGCGCTGGGGACAAGCGCTGCTGGTTTACGGATTTTTCCTGCTCATGGTGGCTTGGGTTGCGCTGATCGGATACATCTACGGGGATGCGAAGCGGCGGCAGATGCGGTACGCAATGTGGACGCTACTGGCGATCTTCGTTCCCCATGCGATCGGGATGATCTTGTACTTCATTCTCCGCGATCCTCTGCCGAAGACGTGTCCCGGCTGCAGGCATGTCGAAAAGGCAAAATTTCCATTCTGTCCGCACTGCGGCACTTTGCTGCAGCCAACGTGCCCGAAATGTGATAAGCCCGTTGAGCCCACTTGGGCGAATTGCGCGTATTGCGGACAGCAACTGCCCGAGTCGGCGACGCGAGCTACACAAAACCCCTCTGTGGCGACGTGACGCCGTGCGCCTGCCGGATTGAACCTTGTTCGGCCCGAAACCACTTACCTTATAGCCCGAAACCTCGAAAACCGGGGTGCTGGTATGCTCTATCTCTTCCCATGAAATCTGCACCACACATCGCGGTCATCGGCGCCGGAGCCTTCGGCGGATGGATCGCCTTTCAACTTCTGGAGCGCGGTGCGCGCGTCACCCTGCTCGATTCCTGGGGGCCGGGAAATTCGCGCGCGTCTTCCGGCGGAGAGACACGTGTCATGCGCGGCACTTATGGGCCGGACCAGCCCTACACCGAACTGGCAGCACGCTCTCTCAGGCTCTGGCAGAAGTACGAGCGAAAATGGAAGCGCCGGTTTCTGCATCGCACCGGCGTGTTGTGGATGGCGGCCGGTCGCGATGATGCCTTCGAGCGTGGCTCAGTCGAGATGCTGCGCGCGGCGAAGATCAAGTTTGACGAACTTTCCGCGCCACAACTCAGGAAACGCTGGCCGCAGATCAACTTTGAGGGCATCGAGTGGGGCATCTATGAACCGGAATGCGGCTATCTGGAGGCACGTGCTAGCTGCCAGGCAGTTTTCGATGCGTTCATCGCGAGGGGAGGAAGGTATCGGCAAGCCGCGGTCGCTGCAGATCCGCTGGAAACGCAGAATGGTGATGTAGGGACAACCGCCTCGGCTGTCCGGTCGAGCGAAGCTCGACGGTCAACCAACAATCTGCGGTCTGTCGTTCTCTCCGATCACTCGCGGCTCAAAGCTGACTGCTACGTGTTCGCCTGCGGACCATGGCTGGGCAAGCTGTTTCCCCGCACGGTCGGTGATCTAGTCCGAGCCACCAAGCAAGACATTTTCTTCTTCGGCACGCCTGCGGGCGACTCGCGCTTCAGCGACGGTTACTTGCCCGTCTGGGCCGATCATCGTGATCATTTTTTCTACGGCATTCCGGGCAGCGATCGCCGTGGCTTCAAGATCGCCGACGACACGCGCGGCCCCGACTTCGATCCCACGAGCGGCGAGCGCGTCGTGAGTCAGAAAACTCTGAAGGACATCCGCGAGTACGTTGCCTTTCGCTTCCCTGCCCTGAAAGATGCTCCGCTGGTCGAGACCCGCGTCTGCCAGTACGAGCAGACTCCCGACAGTCATTTCATCATTGACCGGCATCCGGCAATGGAAAATGTCTGGATCGTAGGCGGCGGTTCCGGCCACGGATTCAAGCACGGCCCCGCTATCGGGGAGATGGTGACGGACTTGCTTCTGAAAGATCGCGAACCGGAAGCGATCTGGCGGCTGGCGAGGTTCAAAAGAGCTTAACCACAGAGGACACAGACCCACAGAGGAGCTACTCTGTGAAACCCTGTGTCCCCTGTGGTTCAGGATCTTGCTACTGGATCTGAATCACGCTACTGGATCTGAATCACGCTGGCTGGTGCGCTCGCCTTGATCTCATCCACACGCGCCACGACCCTCCGGGCGAATTCGTACATGGACTTCGCATGCGGAGAATTTTCCCCTTCCAAAACCACGGGCGTGCCGCCATCCCCAGCCTTGCGCACCTCGGGATCGAGTGCGATGTTGCCCAGAAACGGGACGCCGAACTGCTGCGCCATTTTCTCCGCCCCGCCGCGGGAGAAGATGTCCACTTCGTGCTGGCAATGCGGGCAGACAAAATAGCTCATGTTCTCGACGACGCCCACCACGTCCACCTTCATCTGGCGGAACATCTCGATCGCCTTGCGCGCGTCCTGCAAGGCAACGTCAGAAGGAGTCGAAACCACCACCGCGCCCGTCAGCGGCACGGTCTGCACCAGCGACAGCGCGATGTCGCCCGTCCCGGGCGGCAGATCGACGACCATGTAGTCGAGATGTCCCCACTCCACCAGTCCCAGAAACTGCCGCACGATCTGGTGCAGCATGGGCCCGCGCCAGATGATCGGCTTGTCGCCAGGATTGAGGAATCCGACGGAAATGACTTTCAGCCCAAACGCCTGAATCGGCTCGATGCGATTTTCGCCGACCATGCGGGGCTGCGCGCTCACGCCCAGCATCAGCGGAACGTTGGGACCATAAACGTCGGCGTCGAGCAAACCGACTTTGTGCCCCATTTTGACCAGAGCGACGGCCAGATTCACCGCCAGCGTGGTCTTGCCCACGCCGCCCTTGCCCGACCCAACGGCAATGATGGCGTCGACTCCCGGCAGCGGCTGCGGTCCCGGCTGCGCCGGACCTTGTGCATGCTGATGCGGCGTATGTGCGCTCAATGGATTAGCTCCAGAAATAAGATCGAGATCAGGAACAACCTCTTTCGATTATACGGGGAATCGTCCGAACGGAGCGGGATACAATGACCGCACTCTATCCATGACCAGCTAGACGGCTGACAGCTAGCCTCTGACAGCGCGCGAGGAACAAGTAGCTCAACGGGTCTTTGCGAGGATCTGTCCCGTCGAGGTCAGTGCAGCTTGTTCTGGTAAACGCATATGCACCATAATTGGCATCATTTGATGCTATAATTGATGCAGCAAAGGATGACCCATGCGAACCACCGTTGCCCTTGATGACGATCTCGTACGCACCGCCCAGGAGTTCACCGGAGTGGCGGAGAAAACAGCCTTGATCCGAGAAGCTCTAAAAGCCCTCATCGAGCGGGAAAGCGCCCGCCGATTGGCCTCCCTGGGAGGCACAATGCCCGGATTGAAGACCACTCCGCGCCGCAGGTCGAGGCAGAGCTAGGGTGGCGCGAAATTGATTCTCGCGGATACTTCCGTTTGGGTCGACCATTTCCGCTCGGGAAACCAGGAACTGCAAAAAGCTCTCAGCCAGGGGCAGATTGTTATCCATCCATTCATCGTTGCGGAGCTTGCGCTGGGATCGCTGAAGGACCGCGCCAAGACGCTTGCGCTGCTCGACCTCTTACCGCAGGTGCGGGTGGCACAGCTGAGCGAACTGCGCCTGATGATTGAGTCTCGTCGTTTGGACAGCCTCGGCATCGGCCTGACCGACGCACACTTGATCGCCTCGGTATTCATCGATTCGCCCACGCTGCTGTGGACAAGGGATAAGCGGCTCCGCCAGGTCGCCGAAAATCTCGGCATTCACGCCAGTTTGTCCTGAGAGATTACTTTTGAAAAGCCGTACGGGTCGGTGATGGCGGTCCGGCACGCCGAAATGCATTGCTGAAATCCCGCTTTTCCGATCGTGACCATCCGTGAAGTCCGCGGTCGATGGTCAATACCCTTCCCCTTCCAGCCGCACTTTGCCCTTGAACATCCGGAACAGGAAGATGAAATATCCCAACGCGAGGATCGCGCCCGGAACCCACCAGGCGAAGCCCACGCTCAGCCCGTGGTGGCCGGCGGCGGTGTTGTAGATGGTGAGATCGCGGGCCGGGTCCGTGCTCGCCGGCAAGACCACCGGATAGAGCGCAAACGCCGCCCCTACCAGCATGCCCACAATGTAAACGGACGATGCGACAAACGCGGTCTTGTCCTCACCCTTGCCCATGGCATAGATCATCGCGGCCAGCGACTCGAACACGAGCACGGGAATCAGGAATCCGAGGGCGTGTTGCTTGTAGTTGTCGAGCACGCCGGGTCGGATGTAAGCCGTCGCCACCAGCCCGACGATAGTAAGGAGCAATTGCACCGGCCAGACTGCCTTGGCCACCGCGCGGGCGCGGCGATTCAGGTCGTTGTCCGTTTTGATCGCAATATAAAGCGAGCCGTGGGCCGTCAGCGTCGCCAGAGCGATCACGCCCGTCAGAACCGTGTACCAGTCGAGAATGCCGTTGTCAGTTCCGACGCGGAAGTTGGTCCACAGCGGCTCGAAGAAGTAGTGATCTGCGGCGAGTGGAACACCGCGCACCACATTCCCCAGCGCAGCGCCGAAGAAAATGCACAGCAAAATACTCGACACGCAGAACACAGCGTCAAAGAAGCCGCGCCACACCGGGTTTTCCATGTGGGTGCGCAGTTCGATGCCGATGCCGCGCAGCATCAGCAGCCACAGCACCATCATCAGCGGCAGGTAGAAACCGCTGAAGCTCGAGGCATAGAGCAGCGGGAAAGCGAAGTAGAGCGTGCCCCCGGCAGCCAGCAGCCAGACTTCGTTGCCATCCCAGACCGGGCCGATGGCGCGCATGATGGTTCGACGCTCATCGGGCGTGCGCGCGGCGCCGAGATAGATCACTCCCGCGCCCAGATCGAAGCCGTCGAGCACGACGTAGGCGGCCACCATGACTGCGACAATCATGAACCAGAGTGTTTCCATTGGTGCCTCGCTTATTGCCTCGCTTATTCCTTGTTGCTTCGAGTTTTCCCTGTCATTTCGAGCGCAGCGAGAAACCTGCTTTTCGCCGGGGCCACCGGATCGCTGGTCTCTCGTCGTTCCGCTCTTTGGAGCCAAAGTCGCCGGGAATGATCAGTGCGCGCGCGCCTCGCCTGCCGGGCCTTGCTCAATCTCCCGCCGCACCAGGAACAGGAACAGAATTCCCAGCACCGTGTACATACCCATGAATCCCAGCAACGTAAACATGCCATTCCCCGCAGAAACCGTCTTCGAGTAGCCGTCCGCCGTGCGCATGAGTCCGTAGACCAGCCAGGGCTGGCGGCCGATTTCCGCTGTCATCCAGCCTGCTGTATTCGCAATGTAAGGAAACGGCAAGACCAGCAGCAGGATCCACAGCATCCAGCGGCTGGCAAACAGCCGGCCGCGCCACAACAGCAGCGTCGACACCACGCCGATCGCGATGAAAACGGTGCCCAGTCCCACCATGATGTGATAACTGAAATAGAGCAGTGCGATGTTCGTCGGCCACAGATCCGGGGGGAACGCGTCCAGCCCCTTCATCTCCGCTTTCCAGCTGCGGTAGGTGAGAAAGCTCAGCGCGTCGGGCACGATCAGGGGGTTGTCGATTTTCTTTTCCTCCACGTTGGGCTGGCCAATCAGCACCAGGGGGGCTCCCGGTTGGCTCTCGAACAAAGCTTCCATAGCCGCCAGAGTTACGGGCTGATTACTGGCGATCAGGCGGCCCTGGCCGTCGCCCGTCGGAAACAGCTGCAGAACGCTGAAGATCAGTCCCGCGATGACTCCCACCCGCACGAAGATGCGGCCGTGCTCTGTGAACTTCCCCCAAAGCAGGTAGAACGCCCCCACCGACGCCATCACAAATGCTCCCGTGATCAAGGCGCCGCTCATGTTGTGCGCGTACTGCCACCACGCCCATGGGTTCAGAACCAGGGCCCAGAAACTGGTGAGCTGTACCGAGCCGTCAGCCGCCTTGGCATAGCCCACGGGATGCTGCATCCACGCGTCCGTCGCCACAATGAAGAATCCCGAAAGCCACGATCCCAGAAAAACGGCCATCGCCGACCACCAGTGCGCGCGGGCGCTGAGCCGCTTCTCTCCGTACAGGAACAGACCCAGGAACGCCGACTCCAGAAAGAAAGCGAACATCCCCTCCATGCCCAGCGTCTGGCCGATCACCCCACCGGCAAAGCGCGAAAAGTGCGACCAGTTTGTGCCGAACTGAAATTCCATCGGAATCCCAGTCACCACTCCCAGCACAAAGTTAATGCCGAAGATGCGCGCCCAGAAGCGAGCCGCCTGATTGTAGTTCTCGTCGTTGCGGCGCAGCCCGAGCGTCTTGAGCACCACAATCAGCGGGGCCAGCCCCATGGTGAGTTGAGGGAAGAGATAGTGGAACGTAATGGTGAACGCGAAGTGGAGGCGATGCACCAGCAGAGCGCTATCCATGAGAGATTCCTCGCCGCTCCTGATCCTAGAGGCCTACCAGGGACACTTTATGTGATTCGGGTCACGAAAGATGGGGAAATCAGCGGCTTCCTCTTCGCCTCCGTTCCAGTTCGGAACGGCGAATCTCCCTGCGCCGCCCGGCGTCGTCATAGCGGCGGCGTTGCTCGTCGGTCTCAGGAATCACGGGAGCGACCCTCAGGCGGTTCCCTTCCTTGTCGACGGCTACGAAAGTCAGATACGCGGAGGCGACATGGTGAGCCGTGTCAGCCACGTAGTTCTCCACAAAGACCTTCACCCCGACTTCCATGGAAGTAGTAAAGACCCGGTTCACCGACGAGCGCAGGATGACCAGATCCCCCACCCGCACCGGAACCAGGAAGTCGATGTGATCCACGGAAGCGGTGACGACATAGTTGCGCGAATGGCGGTGCGCGGCCATCGCTCCGGCCAGATCAATCCAGTGCATCAACCGCCCGCCGAGCATCGTGGCCAGCGGGTTGGCATCGTTGGGGAGCACGATCTCAGCCATCTCGGATTGCGAATCCCGCACCGGGCGCGGTGTCAAAGTGGCGCTTGTCATGTTCGTTCCCTTCGTAGGGCTCAAGAATCGGAAAAACTGGCTATTGTAATCAGTCCACGGTCATCAGTCGACCACACCCGCCCCTTCGCTCGGCATCGGGCGGCCCGGGTAGTGTAACCTCGTGTAAGTCGCCATAACGCTGACCGCTGGCCACTAATCACTGCCCACTGCATATGGACCGCATCGCCGCGCTCAACGAGATTCTGACTGAGAACCCGAAAGACGCCTTCGCCCGCTACGGGCTAGCCATGGAATACTCCAAGCAGGGCGACTTCGACCGCGCGCTCGCCGAATTTTCGATTCTGCTGGAAAACAATCCCGACTACACGGCCGGATATTTCATGGCCGCTCAAACCCTGGTGCGCGCCGAGCGCGTCGCGGATGCGAAAAAGATGCTGCAGGACGGCATCGCATCCGCCCGCCGCACCGGAAACCTGCACGCGCAATCGGAAATGGAGGCCATGCTCACGGAATTGGGATGAGACCGCCAACGGGAATCCCCGGATTTTCGATTGCCAATTGCCGATTGCCAATTGAACGCGCCCTTGCTTTGGTTTGCAATCGGCAATCGGCAATCGTAAATCTCCTCACCCTGCCATCCTGCCCATCGACCACTCCACTATCCCCGGAAATAGCTGATAGATCTTCACCGGCACGTGCATCGGCCACGGGACAATCACTTCCCGCTTCCGCTTTAAGTATCCCCGCAGCGTAGCGCGGGCGACGCGCTCCGCCGTGATGCCGCGAACCGCTCCCGGCCGCACTGTCTTTTGCTGCTTGCCTCGCACTGCATTCGCGCTGAACCCCGTTCGGACATAGCCCGGGCAAACCGTAAGCACGTGAATGTTGTCCTTCTTCAACTCCACTCGCGCCGCTTTGCCGATGGCGTTGAGCGCGAACTTGGTGGCGCTGTAAGCGGCGTGGAAGGGCAAGGGAATATGCCCGGCCACGCTGGAAATGTTGATGATCGTGCCTTCGCCCTGCTGCCGCATGACCGGGATGACGGCCTGCATCGCGGAAAGCGCGCCGAAAAAGTTGGTTTCAAACAAGTCGTGACAGGCAGGCATCTCCAGGTTCGCAACGGAATCCATCAAGCCATGACCGGCGTTGTTCACCCATACGTCGACGCGCTTGAAGTGATGCAGCGTTAAAGCCAGAACGCGGTCGATTTCTTCCGCGTTGCGAACATCGCAGGAAAGAGCGATCGTCCGATCGGAAAAGCCCACGCGTCCACGTGCCGCTTCGGCGCGAGCCGTATCGCGCGAAAGCAGCACGACGCTGGCTCCTTCCTGCGCGAAAGCCTTGGCGATCGCCTCGCCAATGCCCATGGAAGCGCCTGTCACCACCACCACTCTCCCTGCGAGTTTCATGCTCGGGTTGTATCCTCCGCGCAGCGGCAAGTCAAGGCGCGATCGCGAACCTGGGTACAATCGCGTGACGTACAATCACAATCGCGCGACGTACAACCAAGACCCGCTCGGTGTTGCGCGCGCCGTCGAACGTCCGCGATCCGGAATTCGTAACCTGGAGATCCAGTGCCGCTCCTTCCCCTGTTTCCGCTGGAGGTTGTTCTGTTCCCCGGCGTCCCGCTGCCCTTGCACATCTTTGAGCCGCGTTACAAAGAGATGATCGGGGAATGCCGGACAAATCAGACTCCGTTCGGCGTAATTCGCGCCCTTGAGCAAGGGATTGCTGAAGTCGGCTGCACGGCTGAGATCGTTTCCGTCACGAAGGAATACGCCGACGGCCGGCTCGACCTGGTGGCGGAGGGGCGCAAGCGCTTTGAAGTGCTCGAATTGAACCAGGAGCGTTCTTTTTTGCGCGCCGAAGTCCTGCTGCTGCCCGACGAACCCGGCGCTCCCGCCCCCGAGGACAACGCCCGCGCCATCCAGGCTCACCGCGAGATCATGGCGCTGGCGGGCGCGGTTCAGGATCTCTCCACCGCCAATCGCGATGCGCTGTCTTTTGCGCTCGCGGGCTCGCTTCCGCTCGATCTTGATTTCAAGCAGAAGCTCCTCGCCATAGGTTCGGAAGCAGAGCGTCTCCGCGCGCTCGCGACCTATCTGGAGACGATTCTCCCCAACCTTCGCCGTGCCGTTCGGGCGCGCGAAACGGCCGGGGGCAACGGCCATGCGCACTGATTGCGCGGCGCTGCCGACGCCCAACGCACCGTTGCCCTCCCGCGTATAATCGGGGAAAGTCGCTTCGTTTGGGGGTTCTGCTCATGAGTCTTCCGCGCACGCTGGGTGATCTGCGCCGCAGTCAGTTTTCGGAAGAGCGTCTGCGGACGCGCCGCGTCAAAGACGAACTGCGCGAGAACCTCACCGCCCGTTTGCGCAAGAGCGGGGACGAGCCGGTCTTCGCCGGCATCGTGGGCTACGACGATACCGTCGTGCCGCAGATCGTCAACGCCATTCTCTCCCGGCACAATTTCATTCTGCTGGGCCTGCGCGGACAGGCCAAGAGCCGCATCCTGCGCGCTTTGACTTCGCTCCTCGACTCCCACATGCCCTATCTCGAAGGCTGCGAGGTTCACGACAATCCTTATGCCCCGATTTGCCGCCGCTGCCGCGAAGAGGTCGCCCGCCTCGGCGAGGAGGCACCGATCGCCTATCTGTCGCCGGAGGAACGTTACGTCGAGAAGCTGGCCACGCCTGACGTGACCATCGCCGACCTGATCGGCGACATCGACCCCATCAAGGCCGCGCGTGGCGGACACCATCTGTCAAGCGAACTTACGGTGCACTATGGTCTGTTGCCCCGCGCCAATCGCGGCATCTTCGCCATCAATGAACTGCCGGACCTGGCGGGAAAGATTCAGGTGGGCCTGTTCAACATCATGCAGGAAGGCGATGTGCAGATTAAAGGCTATCCCATCCGCTTGCCGCTGGACGTCGCCCTCGTATTCAGCGCCAATCCGGAAGACTACACCGCGCGCGGCAAGATCATCACCCCGCTCAAAGACCGCATCGGCTCTGAGATTCGCACCCACTATCCCGCCACCGTCGAAGAAGGCATCGCCATCACGGCCCAGGAAGCGTGGACCAAACGCAACGGCCACGCCCAAAATCTGTCCGACCTGCACCTGCCGAATTACGTGCAGGAAGTCATCGAGCGCATCGCCTTCGCCGCTCGTGAAGACAAAAAAATCGACAAGCGTTCCGGCGTCAGCCAGCGCCTGCCCATCAGCGCTATGGAAAATGTGATTTCGAACGCTGAGAGAAGAGCCATCCGCAATGATGAGAAACTTGTCGTCCCCCGCATCAGCGATGTGTACGCGGCCCTGCCGGCGATCACCGGCAAGCTCGAACTGGAATACGAAGGAGAGATGAAGGGCGCCGATTTTGTTGGCCGCGAACTGATCCGCTCCGCCATCGCCAAAACCTACGACGAGTACTACACCGGTGCCAACATGCAGCAGGTCGTGCAGTGGTTCGACCTGGGCGGCGAAATTCAGCTCTCGGATGCGATCGCGGCCGCCGAAGCGCTGGAGAATCTGAAGGAAATCCAGGGCCTGATCGACAAGCTCGGCCCGCTGCACATCTCCCAGAAAGACGCTCCCGAACAACAGGTGTCGGCGGCAGAGTTCATTCTCGAAGGCCTGCACGCGCACAAGCGCATCGGCCGCAGCGAGGAACGCGTGTTCAAAGCAGGAGAGAAACGGCCGGAGCCGGCGCGGGAAAAGTCGTTCGAGCCGGAAGAGAAGCCGTACCGGCAGAGAAGGCAGTTTAACTAGGGATCAGGGATAAGGGACTAGAGGCTAGGGACTAGGGACTCGTGGCCAGCCCAGACTTTACTGGTCCCTAGCCCCTAACCTCTATCCCCTGCTTTTATGAAGCGCATCCGCTACTCCAAATACGTTCCCGACCCCGCCGGCGAAATGAGCCTGGAAGATCTGCTCAGCGCGCTCTCGGACTACCTGCTGCAGAGTGGATTCCAGGATTCCATGTGGTACGAGCTGCCCGAGGGCGAGCAGACGCTCGACGAATTGAAGCGCGCCATTGAACAGGCGCTGCTCAACGGTGAAATGTTCGACGAAAACCTGCGCGAACAGCTCGAGCAGATGCAGATGGAAGGCCAACTCGACGAACTGATCGAGAAACTGATCGAGCGCATGCAGCAGGAAGACTACATATCGATCGATCGTCCTTGGGAAGCCGAGCCGCACGATCCGGCGCGCCAGTCGAGCGTCGGCGGACAGACCGGCGAAGCGCAGCAAGCCCGCTTCGAGGTCACTGACAAGAGTCTCGACTTTCTTGGATTCAAAGCTCTGCGCAACCTGCTCGGCTCGCTCGGCAAATCCAGCTTCGGCCGCCATGACACCCGCGACCTCGCCACCGGCATCGAAGCCAGCGGGTCGTCGCGAACCTATGAGTACGGAGACACGCTGAATCTCGACATCACCGCCACGCTTTCCAGCGCGATCCAGCGCGAAGGACTTACTCTGCCGCTCAACATCGAGTACTCCGACCTGCAGGTGCACCAGTGCGAATACCAGTCGTCATGCGCCACGGTGCTCATGCTTGACTGCTCGCACTCCATGATCCTCTACGGCGAGGATCGCTTCACGCCCGCGAAGAAAGTGGCGATGGCATTGTCCCACCTGATTCGCACACAATATCCCGGCGACTCGCTCTCGCTGGTGCTGTTTCACGATTCCGCCGAAGAGGTACCGCTGTCGCAACTGGCGCGGGTCAAAGTCGGGCCTTACTACACCAACACCCGCGAAGGCCTGCGCCTGGCGCAAAGACTCCTGCAACGCCAGAAAAAAGACATGAAGCAGATCGTGATGATCACCGACGGCAAGCCTTCGGCGCTCACCCTCGAAGACGGCCGCATCTACAAAAACGCCTTCGGCCTCGATCCTCTGGTCGTCAGCGAGACCCTGGAAGAAGTTTCGAAATGCAAACGCGCCGGGGTGCTGATCAACACATTCATGCTCGCCTCCGACTACGGCCTGGTGCAGTTCGTGCAGAAGGTCACCGAGATGTGCCGTGGCAAGGCCTACTTCACCACGCCCTACACTCTGGGCCAGTATCTGCTGATGGACTACATGTCGCGCAAGACGAAGACTATTCATTAATCTGCGAACTCATTCGCGCCTGTCATTCTGAGCGAAGCGAAGAACCTATGCATTTGTTCGTTCCGCCCCACTGCATAGGTCCTTCGCTGCGCTCAGGATGACAAACGGAGAACAAGCTCTCTCGCGCTGTTGACATCCAAAGCCGATGATGGCGGCGGGGCGTAGCGCCGCCGTCCCCGGCGGCTGTCGTGGGGGCGTCCCGCCCCCACGGCGAGGGCGAGACGCCCTCGCGACAGCCGGCAAGATGCCGGCGCTACGAGGATTTCCACACAGCCTGATACTCTTTAGATAGATGCCATGGCCAACTGCACCCAATGCGGCCGCAAGCTCCCTGCGTGGACCCTCCGCCGGATCTGCCAGTGGTGTGTGCAGCACGAGGCCGCGCAACGCGGCGAACTGGACGACAACGTGAGGCAGCGGGTCATGCCCGCCCCCTGGGTGCGGCACGGCGAATCCACCATCACGCTCACTCACATCATCTTCGGCGCCAATCTCGCGGTGTTCATCGCGATGGTCGCGGCCAGCGGCTCTCTTACCGACGACTTTCCCTTCCAGGTTAGCGTGCGTCTCGGCGCCAACTACGGACCGCTCACTTTGTCGGGCGACTGGTGGCGCCTTCTGACGTACATGTTCCTTCACGGCAACCTTTGGCACATCGCCGTCAACATGTGGTGCTTGTGGAGCTTTGGCACGCTCTGCGAATCGCTCTATGGTCGCTGGACGTACACAGCCGTATATCTCATTACCGGCGTCGCCGGAGGATTGACGAGCCTTGCCTGGAATCCTCACGTATGGAGCGTTGGAGCATCAGGGGCCCTGTTTGGACTTACTGGCGCTCTGATTGCGTCGCTCTATCTAGGCGAGTTTTCGTTTTCTGATCTTTCCATCAAGAGCACTCTGGCGAGCCTGCTCTTCTTCTGCGTCTTCAGTCTTTTCTGGGGGTTCGCTTCCTCCAACATTGACAACTCCTGCCACATCGGAGGCCTCCTCAGCGGGCTGATTCTCGGGGCACTCATCGCCCGCCTGGCTCCCGATCACAACAACGTGCTGCGACGCGCAGCTGTACTCGCCATGGTCGCGCTCGCCGTGGCAGGAAGCGGGTTCGCCGTCCGCCAGTGGCGCGGTGCTCCCTATCGCATGGAGCGGGCTTTTGAATCTTTGTCGACGACAGATCCTGATCGTGCCCTGGCCCAGCTTGAGGCCATCGCGCGGCAGCAGCCCAACTCTCCCGATATTCATTTCGCCCTCGGGCAAACCTATTTCAGCCAGCAGAAATTTCCCCAAGCCGAGAGTGAGTACAAGAGAGTCGTTGCGCTGCAACCGCAGAACCGTGACGCCCTCTTCGAGCTTGGCATGACATTGCTCAGCGAAAAGCGCCTGGACGACGCGAAGAACGCCTTCTCGCAACTCGCGGCGCAAAATGACGCCGCCGGACATCTTGGCCTGGGTCTGGTGCTGGCCGCACAGGAAGCTCACCAGGCTGCGATCGAGGAGTACAAGCAGGCGGTCCAGCTCAACCCCAAGCTCGCCGGCGCTCAATATGAATTGGGACGTTCCTACGCCAAGCTGAACATGTACGACGATGCCATCGCAGCCTATCTGAAGGAGAAAGAAAACACCGGCGATCTCCCCGATCTCGAAACCGCGCTGGCGGAAGCCTACACCGCCAAGGGAATGACCCAACAGGCCCAGCAGGCCCAGAGTCAGGCAGAAGAGTTGGAGCGCAAAAAGTAGGCCGTGCCGTTACCTTCGGTCGAAGGCGCGACTATTTCGCAACTTTTTTCTGCGCGCTCCACTCCAGGTAGGTTGCGAATGGCTTGTCGGGCGGAGCAATCTCAAACTTGCCGCTCAGCGTCGTGCCGCCTGTCTTGCGATACGTCAAGCGGAATCGTGGCGCACCGGCCGCCGCGTCGCTCAAAAACGTAACCGCGCCGTCGGTGGATGCACCGATCGAGTAGCGGATCGTGTGTTCTTCATTGTCAAAGTAGATTGCCTTATAACTCCCAGCCTCCGAATACACCACCATCAGATCATCGTGGCGATAAGCGGGCTTGTTGCCGGTCGCGGGATACTCCGCAAAACTTTTGCGAACCAGAATCTTTCCCTGAAGATCAGGCTGGAACGAGAAGCTCCCGGATCCCTGCCCGGGACCGCCAGTCCCCGATGCGGTCCAATCCCCTATCAGCCAGGAAAGCGGTTTCCAATCGATTGTGGGCTTCGTCTCCTGGCTCCATGCGAGAGAAACGAAAACGAGCGCCATCAGGCCAAATCCAAGTTTCTTGCGCACAGCCGACCTCCGGCGATCAGACCCGAAGAAGTACTGCAGCACCTGGCTCAGCCTTCCGCTTTCTTCACCGCCAGCTCGGCGCCTTGAAAACCGATTTTGCTGTGCGTTCCATCGCAGAAGGGCTTGTTGACCGATCCGCCGCAGCGGCACAGCGAAAATGCAGGTTTGCCGGTGAGATCGTATTGGTTGCCGTTCACGTCCACCAGTTCGACCGTTCCTTCGGGACACTCTACGCGGTACGGGCCATTCGGCCTGACTGTAATTTTGACCTGCGCCATGAATCCATCCTCCATTGTTAAGATCTCGAAAAACTGAAGATATCACCAAGAGTGGAGGCCTGTCTTGCCGGGGAGTTTCTCGCAAGGCACAAAATCGTAGACCACGAAGGACGCGAAGGAAATCAGCGTTTTCCTTCGTGTACCTTCGTGTCCTTCGTGGTTCAAAAAAAGTAAAGTGGACGCAGTGAGATGTCACGCCGCCATCGAACCCGCCGCTATCAGGCTGCGATAAAGCTGCAGGTAGTCGTCGATCATGCGCTTGGTGGTGAAGCGCTCGCGGGCGCGAGCATAAGCCAATTCGGCATAAGCGCGCCGCATGGGGCGGTCCTCGTTGAGGCGCCGGATGCTCTCCGCCAGGCTGGCGGCGTCATTGGTCCGGAAATACAGCGCGGTGTCTCCCCAAATCTCGCGGAAAACAGGGATATCGTTGGCCACGATCGCGCACCGGGAGAACGCCGCCTCGAGCGTGGGCATGCCCAGCGGCTCATAGCGCGCCGTGGCGGCGAAGATGGCGGCGCGGCTGTATAAAGCCCGCAGTTGCGCCTCCGTCTGTGGACCTCGGATCGCTACTGAAGTGTCCTCGGTGGTGACTTTCACATCGGCGCGGATCGGAATCCTCGGCACCGGCACCGTCTGTTCCGCTCCCACAATGCACACCGGGACGGGATGCACGTGCTGCGTCAGAAGAAAAACTTGCTTGCTCGCGTCCACCATGCGGCCCACGGCGAGCACACAATCGTCTTTGCTGACGTAGGGATTGAAGAAGATCGGGTTGCGCCCCGGATAAATCACCTCTCCCCGCCGCGGCTCGCCATAACACATGCGAATGCAATCAAGCATCCAGGCTGAAGGAGCGACGACCGCGTCAGCCCCCGCGATGCCCCGCCGAACCGTCTCGCGGTACCAGGTTAAAGACTGCGCCGGCTGCGGCGCGCGCTCATGCACAGCATGCGTCCACGTAACCAAATCGGTATGCGCCATCACCACGCGCGGAATGTCCACTGCAAGATTGCCGTAGCAGAACTGATTGAGATGAAGCACATCAGGCTTGAGCTCGCGCACCAGCGCGGCCAGAAAGGCCGAGGACTCCGGCAAATAAGCTTCCGCTTCCTGCATCCACTCCAGGCGAAAGGCGGTGGGGTGGTAGTCGAGGCCGTGCAGGCGATCCATCCAGGCGGTCTGTGTGGGCAGCGGGATTTCGCCGAAGCTGACCAGCGTCACCCGCACCCCGCGTGTGACCAGCCCGGTCACCAGTTCGCGGGTGTAGGTCCACGCTCCCGACATCGTGTCGGCCGTGACCAGGACGTGCACAGAACCTCCGGGAGAACGCAGGAACGGCAGCCGCCTCCGGCATCCAGCGTACGTGGCCCTATTCTAGCGGGATTGCGAGGGAGGACGAAGCGATTTTTCGCTGCCGGAGGGTGCAAATCTCATGTTTGATGAGTAGGTTCGACGAATTTGCCCGACGAATATGTTCGACCGGGTAGGTTCGACGAGCCAGGGTGCGAGGCTTACGCAGGAGCCTGGCGTGGCAACCAGTTAGTTCGTGTCAAAAGTTTACGAGTTTTTGAAAGGGCGCGGCTTCCAGCCGCGCCGTAAAGAACCCCTGAAAATAGCGGCTTTAGCCGCTGAGGCTGGGAGACCCAAACCAAGGCTTGTTGTCCGACTCTACTCGCCTATTTTCGGGACACCACCCTGGCTTCAGTTCACTTGCAGCCGTAACCTCAATTCCCGCGCCAGGTTATCAATGACACGGATTTTCTCCGCGGCGGGCACAGGCATGCCCGGCACCGACATCGCCAGCTCGCACGAGAGCAGCATGGCGGTCAGGGTCTCGCGCATTTCGCAGCGCATTTGTTCTTCGACAGCCCGCCGGGCTGCGGACTCTTCGCGCTTCCTGCGATGCAATGCCGACCGAACCTCGCGCACCAGGCGCTCCATGCCGGTGACGGCAAAGTTGATGTAAACCGGGAAGGCCGTTCCCAGATGCTCGGCCACCTGATCGCTCTCCTGAGGCTCGGTTTCGAGCAGGAATTGGTCGATCACAGCGGCCACATAGACGTGCTCGCGCAGGTGGCTCGAGGCCTGCTGCAGGTCGCACGCCCAGTGCGTTTCGAGGCCCGTGGCAGCGTTCAAGGAATCAGCGCACTCTTGGCCGCGGGCTGAAGGTGTAATGAGTAGAATCATGCTGGCTTAAATTGCAAGTCTGCCACCACACCACATGTACTGGAAACACAGGGCTTAGCCACAGCTGCGAGACCAGATTCTCCCGTTGCGGAACCACTGTCCCACGATGCGGTCCAGAATCGGACTCCTAACTTTGATAGCCATCGGCAGCGTAGTCCTTGAGTTTCCGGTAGAGCGTTGTCTTGCCGATTCCCAGCATTCGCGCCGCCTGCAGCTTGTCCCCATTGAGTTCTGTGATGGCACTCAGAATCGTCCGCTTCTCCAGTTCTGCCATAGGGATGATCTTCGGGCCGCCATTATCGCCGGTTGCCGAATCCGGATGCGGCAGGTTGGCGATTTCGGCGGGCAGGTCCGTGACATGGATCAACGGCCCGCTGGTAAAGGCGTAGGTGCGCTCCAGGCAGTTTTCCAGTTCGCGGACGTTGCCTGGCCAGTCATAGGCCAGCATGGACTTGAGCGCGTCGTCGCTGAGCATTTTTTCCTGCCCGGAGCTTCGCGTCATACGTTCCAGGAAGTGCCCGATCAGCAGCGGAATGTCCTGCCGGCGTTCGCGCAATGCCGGAATCCGCAGACTGAGCACATTGAGGCGGAAATAGAGATCGCGCCGGAATTCTCCCTGCGTCACCGCCTGCTCCAGATCGCGATTGGTGGCGGCCAGAATGCGGATGTTGATCGGTATCCGGCGCGTGCTCCCCACCGGCCGGATCTCCTTTTCCTGAATCGCCCGCAGCATCTTGGCCTGCAAATCGACGGGGAGTTCTCCCACCTCGTCGAGGAAGATCGTGCCGCCTTCGGCCATGCTCATCAGACCGTCTTTCGACTGGTTGGCGCCAGTGAACGCGCCTTTGACGTAGCCGAACAATTCACCTTCAATGAGCGTGGGCACCAGCGATCCGCAGTCCACCGGAATAAACGGCTTGTCGCGGAAAGGGCCGGAATAGTGAATGGAACGCGCCACCATCTCCTTGCCCGTACCGCTCTCTCCCAGAATCAGCACAGGGTGCACGCTGTTCGCCGCCTTCGCGATGATGCGGTAGAGCTTCTCCATCTCCGGAGCGCGCCCTACGATGCCGCCGAACCCCTGCTTGGATTTCACCTTCTCGCGCAGCAGGCGGTTTTCCGACTTCAGCTTCAGGTGGCTGGCGACGCGCTCCAGCAGCATCTTCAGTTCGTCGACGCTGAACGGTTTCGTCACATAGTCGTAGGCGCCGGCCTTCATCGCCTGCACCGCGGACTGCACGGTGCCGTACCCGGTCACTACGACCACGACCGCTTCGGGCCTGCGCTCCTTGATGCGGTGCAGGGCATCCAGGCCTCCCGCGCCCGGCAAGCGCAGATCCAACAGGACAGCGTCAAAGGCCTGCGTGTCCAGCAACCGGTAGGCATGCTCGGCGGAGTCGGCTGCAAACGCCACATACCCAAGGGACACCGCGATTTCGCGGCAGGCTTCGCGGATCGACCGTTCGTCGTCCACGATCAGAAGGTTGAGAAAGTTGGCTGGTTCCAGCTGGGGCGCTGTAAGCGGACTGAGTGCTGCTGCTGACGTCATGGTAATTCCTCGTCTCTTGGTAGAAGTACCCCCTCGTTCGGTTGTGCACTGCTTGGAAACTTGAAATTTGCAGCCGATTCCTGAGCCGCCGATCCCTGAGCCATGGGCAGGAGCACGCTAATGCGCGTGCCCTGCCCAGGGGTGCTGTCCACATGAATCAGGCCGCCGTTGGCGGCCACGATGTCATGGGTGGTGGCTAATCCGAGGCCAGTGCCTTTGCCCGCGGCCTTGGTGGTGAAAAAGGGCTCGAAGAGATGAGCGCGGGTGTGGGCGTCCATCCCGCCGCCGTTGTCTCCCACCACAAACAGCGCGCAGGGGAGATCGACCAGACCGCGCGGCCCAGAGCCGCCCTCGCGCAGAACCTGTATCTTGCAGTTATGGGTTTCAACCGAAATCTCGCCCCCGCCCGGCATGGCGTCGCGAGCGTTGAGCACCAGGTTGAGAAGTATCTGCTGAACCTGGCTGGGGTCCATCTCGATGAGCCCCAGGCTGGGTTCGAGGTGCAGGCTGAGCGCAATGTTTTCCCCGATCAGTCGAGCCAGCAGGTTCCGCATGGCTTCGACAATCTCGTTCAGGCAGAGCAGACGAGGTTGAGGATCTGCCGTGCGGGTCACCGTCAGGAGTTGCCGCACCAGATCTGTCGCCTGCAGGCCGGCATTGCGAATCTCTTCGGCATACTTGCGAACCCCATTTCCCGGCTCCAGACTGGCCATGAGCAGGTCGCAGTACAGCAGCACTCCGGTCAAGAGATTGTTGAAATCGTGAGCCACGCCGCTGGCCAGCCGTCCCACGGCTTCCAGCCGCTCCGCCTGGCGCAGACGCTGCTTCGCTTCCCGGCTGACGGCGCTATCTTCAGCCAGCGCCAGAGCGTAGTCGGGTGTGCCGTTGGCTCCGGCGACGCGCCATGCGGTCCAACGCACCGGCCGGCCCTGCCCAAACAGGGGCTGGGAATCGAGTTGAAAGCTGTCGCGCCCCCCCTCGAACAATTCCCGCAGCAATCGTTCGCTTTCGGCCTGGTCGTCCGAATGGAGTAAATCCGCCAGGCGGAGCGTTTCCGTCAAGTTCGTTCGCCCGCCCAGCATTCGCTCCAGTGCAGGATTCAGCGCGGTGATCCTGCCCTGGCGCTGGCACTGCGCCCAACCCAGTGGAGCATGGTCGAACAGGGCGTGCAGGTCCGCCTTCGGATTCTGCGACGTCCACGGAAACTCTGCGGCAGTACTCATACACCTACTCTGCGTGGGAACATTCCCGGAAGGAACTCAAATTCCCGTCGCCCTATACCTTGGTTTTCCCAGGTTGGGAATCCCACGACCCACAGGCCTGCTCCCCAACTCTCTTCTCCGGCCTCACTATCCGGCCCCACTATAGAGAACCAGGCCTGTGCCTGCTAAGTGCGTCCGTCACTAAAACGGGAAATCTTTCTGTGGAAAAGTGGCCGATCAGAGGACAAAAGAGGCGAAGCTCTAGCGGCCGGGCAGGTTCTGCTGGGCCAGCAAGACGGGCTCGGTGAGCCGGAAGGTAAGGCGGCGGCCTTTGTTTAGATGAACTATGGGCGAGTGAACGATGGGCGAGTGAACGACAGGCGAGGAAGCAGCCTCGCCGGGATCTGCCGTGTCGCCGGTGTCGCCGGTATCGCCGGCATTGCCCCGGGCAAACAGGCTGGAAGTCTGAAGCGGAAGACGCCGCCCCGCCAGCGAAAGCGATTCCAGAGTCAGCCGCACATATCCCTGGTTGCGATCGACGTTAGAGGCGCGGGCGCCTTCGATGCGGCCGATCACACTGGTTCCCCGCGGCACGATCGTGTTGCCCTCGACCACAACCGAGCTATCCACCAGGGCATCGAAGGAGCCGGCATCGTCGGGATGGCCGGCCACCAACGCGTTCTGCAGCCGAACCGTAATCATGGTGCCCGCCGGCAGGCTTAGAGTGTCACGAAAAGGAGGAAGACCGACGTCTGGCCTGGAGCCAGCCGGCGGCGAGGACACGGCGCCGCCGCCGCCGACAGCCTGGTCCTTGTCCTGGAAGGGAGCCTGATGCTGGTCGGCGTGGGCAACTCCCTCCTCACCGCCCATCCCGGCCGGCCGGGCGCAGCCCACCATCAGCAGCAGGCAAGCCGAGGTCATCCCAACGACTACACTCCGGTGTCTGCGGAACAGTCTGGTCGTCATTCCCGCCTGCATTCTCTAATGAGTAACTGGCAACCCGAATACCAGAGACAGTCGCATCAAATCAACGACTTGGCGATAGCACGTTAGTGGCATCCCATGTAGATTTTTCCACTCTTGATCCGGCAGCCGTCATACCTACACCCTCAAACGCCGCGCCGCCAGCCTCAAGTGAGAGATTTGGGCGAACGCCAGGCGGTCATGGACGAGTCAGAACGGGGATCAAGTTATGTACCCGCAATCTGGGCTAGCCGGTGAGTTTCGCCGAGTGCAGGACCATTCCAGGCCAACCCGGGCCGCTTGAGCCCAAAAAAATGCGGAGAGCGAAATTGACCTCGCTCTCCGCCCATGTTCCTGGAACTACGCGTGGTTATTTCTTCTTCGGCGGCACCTTCTTCTTTGGCGCTATGGCTTTTGGAGGCGTTCTGCCGCCGATCAACGTGAGTGAATCCTCGGCGTTGAAGGGGAACTGGCGGGTCGAGACCTGCCCGGTCGTGCTGAGAGTTATGTCCACCCGGCGGTTGCTGGCCATCCTAATCACATTTATGTTCTTGAGAACCCGTTGCCGCTCTTCTGCGCTCAGGTTGGCGTTGTTCTCCACCGAATCCTTAACCTCGGCGTCGGTCAGGTTGTCTCCCTTGCCAAACGCTTTGACCTCGATGTTTGCCTCAGGAACCCCCTGCGCAATCAGGAAGCTCTTGGTGCTGTTGACTCGACGCTCGGAGAGCGCCTGGTTGTATTCCGCGGAGCCACGATGATCAGCGTGACCTCCAAGAATCAAGTGTGCGTCCGGCTTGGCCTCGAGATATTTCTTGAAGTCAGCAGCCAGCGCGATCAACGTCCTTTGTTGGCTTGCAAGCAGACCGCCTTTGGGCTCGTTGGGTCTGGGGTGGTCGACGACAAAGTAGATGCTGTGCAGAGAAAGCCGCGCTTCCAGAGCCTTGTCTACCGGCGGTGGCGGCGGATTCTGCACTGTAACTTCGGTGGAAGCTTGTGCCGTCAGGCCGCGAGCATCGGTGCAAATCGCGGTGACCGTCACCGCGCCGGCGGGAACGCCAGAGGTGTTTAAGGTTGCGGAGGTTCCGCTGCCCGAAACCGTACCGGCCGTTGAGGTCCAGTTGGCCACGGAAACCGGAACGCCATCGGGACTGGTGCAGGAGGCGTTCACATTCGCGGGGCTGCCGGTAATCACGCTCGCCGGGTTGGCTGACATCGACATATTCGGCGGGTTCTTCGGCGGCAGCGGCTTCACCGTGTAGTTCGCCGTGCAGCTGGCTTCGTTGTTCTTCTTCTCCTTCGCATCAGTGACCTTCGCCGTCACGGTGTAGCTGCCGGGAGCCGCGCCGGTGGTGTCGATGCTCGCGGCCGTATCTTTGCCCGTAACCTGGCCGCCTCCGTTGCCGCTCCAGGCGTAGGTGAGGGTGTGCTTGGGATTGAAATTGCTGGCCGTTACGTTCGCCGTGATGGGCTCTCCGACCATGACTTCCGACGGTTGCACGGTGCAGGATGCTGCCGGAGTTACCGCAGGCGCGCCGCCCCAGCTGAATACCACGCCGGTGCGCAGCCGCACACCTTCCATGTTGGGTCGCCTCAGCGTCGAAAATTGCTGCGCCGCATCGTCGGAGTAATCATGTTTGGACCACACATAGTCCGCTTCAAACAGCCTGAACGCGAAGGACTTGGTGATGGGCAGATCCATCCCGCCACCGAGAATCGCTCCGATGCCGTTCTGCCCGTCATTCAATCCGTTGACCAACAGCCGGTTGTAGCTGAGCAGCGCGTGCACGAAGTAGTTGGCATCTTCGGTGCGCCACATGAGGCGCGGGCCCAGCGAGCCTGTGGTTTCGTAGTTGCTGCTGCCCCAGTTGTGTCCGAAATCGAATTCCGCTCCCCAATGCTGATCGAAGTTGTAAGTCAGCGCCGAGCCGAATCCCTTTGTCATGTCCGGAACTTTGAAGCCAACCGGATTATTGGGATCGCCAAACGGCTGGGGGACGGTAATCCCCGGATGCATGTATTGATATCCCACGAAAACGTCCCACTTCGGGTTGGAATCGCTCTGCGCAACCGCTAGTCCTGACATCAAAATCAACGCAAGCAGCGTGACCAGCCCTACTGCCAAAGGGCGAGTTGCACGGGTGTGGCAATTGAGTGACATGGAATCCTCCAAGAAATGTGCGCACCTTCGCCGCGCACCTGAAACAAGACAGGCGCGGACTGGCAAAGTTGTTGCGGCACCGGCCAAGTGAATGAGACTGTACCTGGGAACGGGAAATTCTATCGCACAGAAGCTCAAAGCGAAAGCAAGGACTGCTAAGTATTGCCGACTTAAGCAACCGCACCCGCGCCCCGTCGTCTCAAAATGAAATTCGCGCTCCCGCGCGCAGAGGCGGGTAGGACGGTTGCTGGGCGATCGTCCGCCCCATACAGACCTTGCCGGGCGGGAAGTTGGCCGCGTATTGTGGGGATGGCGGCTTGGGCGGCGGGAGTTTCTGGCCACGGGTTTCGCAGGCTCCCCCGGCAAGTCGCGCGAGTTTGGGCATTCCCCATGAGCCACGAAAAAGTACTGATCGTCGAGGATGAAGAGAACGAACGCTCCGGGCTGGCCGAGATTGTCTCCTCGTGGGGCTTTCGCGTGGAAACTGCCCGCGACGGCGTGGAGGGATTCGCGAAGGCGACGGACTGGTCCCCGTCGATCGTTATTACCGATCTCAAGATGCCGCGCATGGGCGGCATTGAACTGCTGGAGCGCCTGGCAGAGCAAGACCAGACGATCGCCGTCGTTCTGGTCACCGCCCAGGGAACCATCGACAGCGCCGTGCAGGCCATGCGAACCGGAGCCTACGACTACATCACCAAACCCATCGACACCAACCGCCTGCGGACGATCCTGAGCAACGCCGCTGCGCTGCTGGGCACGCGCGCCGAACTGGAGGTCACGCGGCGCAAGCTGCGCGATGCCGGATCGCTGGGCAAGCTCAGCGGCGCCTCGCGCAAGATGCAGGAAATCTTCCGTCTCATTGAAATGGTTGCGCCCAGCACGGCGTCAGTGCTGATCACCGGCGCCAGCGGCACGGGAAAGGAACTGGTGGCGCGGACCATTCACGAGCTCAGCCCGCGCCGGGAGCGGCCCTTTGTCGCCATCAACTGCGCCGCCATTCCCGAGACGCTGATGGAGAGTGAAATCTTCGGCCACGAGAAAGGCGCCTTCACCGGCGCTCTGGAACGCCGCACCGGCTGCTTTGAACTGGCAGAAGGAGGCACCCTGCTTCTGGACGAGATCGGCGAGATGCCGGTCGGCACCCAGGCCAAGCTGCTTCGCGTTCTGGAAGACCGAAAGCTGCGACGGCTGGGAAGCAAGGTGGAAACTCCGGTCGACGTGCGCGTGCTGGCGGCCACCAATAAAGTGCCGGACGAGGCCGTCTCCAAAGGAGAACTGCGCAGCGATTTGTACTACCGCCTCAACGTGTTCAACATTCACATGCCGCCGCTGCGCGAGCACAAAGAAGACATCTCCAGTCTGGTGCAACTCCTGCTCGCCGAAATGAGCGCCAAGCACGGGCGCAAGGTGGTCGCGGTCAGCGAGGCGGTGCTCAATCAGTTCAATAACTATCCCTGGCCGGGAAACGTTCGCGAATTGCGCAACACCATCGAGCGCGCGGTCATCGTCTGCGACAGCGCCATGATTGAGACCAAGCATCTGCCGCCAGGTTTTGGGCAGGCGCCGCTGCGCGCGGCTGCCAGCGATCCGGATGCGGTTCGCCTGGGCGTGGGCACGACGGTGGAGGAGGCGGAGAAGATGCTGATTCTGAAAACGCTCGAGGCCACCAGCAACAATAAGACTCGGGCCGCGGAAATCCTGGGCATTAGTCTGAAGACTCTTCACAACAAGTTGAAGGAATACGGCGCGGCAGTCGCGGAGGCCGCCCCCGGGAAGGAGGAAGTATCGAGCGGCTAGAACGTCGCTCGGCACCTCGAACCGAACCCATTCGACTCCGGTCATGCTGCGACGAAAAGCCATTATCGTGCTCGTCATCACTCTCATGGTGACGGCGATGGTGTCGGCGTTCTCCTACCTCTATATCTCCCAGATCCTCCGCCTCCGCATCGCCAATGCTTACGAAACTGCGACCAACCTGACCCACCAGCTTTCCTACGCGGCCGCCAATGCAGTGCCCGACTTCAGCAGCACGCGCCTGGACACCAACGATCCCGTGGCCGTGCGCCGCGCTCTGGCGGACTATGTACAGACCGACGTTGATCTGAACAATCTGCTGCTCTCCGACCCCGGCGACTGGAACTACATCTACGACGTCAGCATCGTGGACATCAACGGCAAAGCCCTGCTGCATACGAACGCGGCGATGGTGGGCAAGGTCATCCCGCCGCGGCCGGATTTCCAGCGCTTGATGGGCGCCCGTTTCCCCGACCAGATTCGGCTGGTCTTCAGTCCCGCCCGGGTCTATGACGTGACCTACCCGCTGCAGTTGAACGGCGAACCCTTCGGCACCATCCGCATCGGAGTGGAAACCGTATTCCTGAAAAACGAGGTGGCCGCCCGGCTGCTGAAGGCCGGCTATTTTTCGGTGGCGTCGGTCTTTTTGTCGTTGCTGCTGGCGGCGGGAATCTCCAACCTCGCGCTGGGCCCGCTGAAGGAAATCAGCCGCAATCTCGACAGCGTAAGCGCCGGCCAGGCAGACGCTCTCGCAGGCGACGAGTCGGAGCACGACGAGTACGGGCTGGTCACGCTGAAGATCGCGAACCTGGGCCGCCAGATTCGCGACAGCAAGGAAATCTTCTCCGCCCTGAAGGACAACGTGGATCAGCTCATGTCGAAGCTGCAGGACGGCCTGATGCTGTTCGCGCGCGATTCCCGCGTTGTGCTGGTCAGCGCGCCGGTCGAGTCGTTTCTGGGACGTCCCCGCGCTGAGCTGCTGGGGCGCCCGGTGCAGGAAATCTTCGACCGGCACTCTCTGATGGGAACGGCTCTGCTCGACGCCTTCGAGCGGCGCCGTCCGCTCTTGCAGCGCGAGTTCGAGGTGGCGGGAGGCAAGAGCGTCCAGGTGTCGCTCGACTTCGTGCAGGAGAAGAATTCGCAGATCGGCGCGCTGCTCATCATGCGCGACACTGAGTCGGTCCGGCGCATTGGCGACGAGATCGAAATGTCGCGCCGCCTCTCGGCCAGCGGCCGCCTCACCCGGGGCGTGGCTCACGAAGTGAAAAACCCCATCAACGCCATCGTGCTTCACCTGCAGTTGCTGCGGAACAAGCTTGCCCACCAGGAGCCTGACACGCGCCGTCACATGGACATTATTGACAGCGAAATCCGGAGGCTCGATCGCGTGGTGCAGACTCTGGTCGACTTCACCCGGCCCCGTGACCTTCGGCTGGAAGAAATCGACGTACGCCGGTTGATGGAGGAAGTAGCGCAACTGGCCGCGCCCGACGCCGAACAACACGGCGTTAAGATCGAGCGCCACCTGCCCGCCGAGCGGCTGCCGATCAAGGCGGACCTGGACCTGATGAAGCAGGCCATTCTCAACGTGGTCATCAATGGGGTGCAGGCGATGCCCCGCGGCGGGCTGCTTACTATCTCCGCTCACCGCGAGGACAATGTCGTTGTCGCCGAAGTCCGCGACCAGGGCGGTGGAATCCCCCGGGACATGCACGACAAGATTTTCGAGCTTTACTTCACCACCAAGAAAGAAGGCAGCGGCATCGGCCTGGCGCAGACTTATCAGATTCTGCAGTGGCACTACGGCAGCGTGGACTTTGAATCGGCCGAAGGCGCCGGGACCACATTCCGCTTCCACATTCCCGCCGCGGGAGCGGCGCGGGAAGCCGGCCACGCCTACGCGACCGACGCGGCGGTGTCGTGAAGAAAAGGGATCGATCCCTGGCCGCGACCAGCGAAAAATCTGCTCTGCACAGTCCCGCCGCTGACTTTGAAAGGCGTAAGATGAAGAGGTTTTGGCACGGAACTGCAGAGTGTTCGGAATGACTCTGGCCGCAATCTTGCTGGTTGGAATTTCATGCGCAGCGGGCCCCCCGCGGATGGCGGCTGCGCCTGCCGCCACATCCGCACCTCAAACTGCGCAGACCGGGCAACCCGCAGCCGCCGGGCAGAATTCAGGGCAGACCGCCCAGCCTGAACCCGCGCCCGCTCAGAATCCATCGGCACAAAATCAACCGGCACATCCGAAACGCCCGCCGCGAAAGAAGAAGGCGAATTCCGGCAACTGCCTTCCAACCGCGGCCACGACCGGGCCGGCAAATTCTCCTTCTGATCCGTCGAGTGCCCCCAGTCCAGGAAATTCGGCCGGGAGCACGGCGCCGGCGTCTGGTGGCAAGGCCGCGGCTACAACGGCTTCTGCTCTCACGAACTGTCCTCCACCGAAAGTTATTGTCCGTCAGGGAGGCACCACCGAGCCGAGCATTCAGTTGGCCGGCGGCGTCGTCGGCGATCAGGCCGCTCAATTGCGGGACACCGACAACCGCATTTTAAAATCCGCGGAAGACAATCTCGCAAAAATCGCCGGGCAGCAACTGAGCGCGAACCAGCAGGACATGGTCAATCAAATCCACCAGTTCATGGATGAAGCGAAGACCGCGATGACCGCCGGAGAGCTCGAGCGCGCCCGTACGCTCGCGTCCAAGGCGCAACAGCTGTCGCAGGAATTGATACCTCCCCAGAAATAAACCAGTTCGTCATCTGGCGGGGAACATCCTGACGCAGGCAAGCTGCGAGCGTTTAATTTCCCTTGGACCGCGCCGCATTCACTTTGGTCAGAAGTTCCTGCACCATGCCCTGGGCGGGACCCTGAATCTTTGCCGCCTCGGTCAGCACCTCGCGCGCCTCGGTCATCCGGTTCAGCTTGGCGTAGGCAAAGCCGAGGCGGTACAAAGCGATCGAGTACGACGTTTCGTCCTGGCCCTTGAGCAGTGCGACAGCCGCCTTGAGTTCGGGGATCGCCGCCTGCGACTTCTCCTGCTTTAAATACGCGTAGCCGATCGTCGAATGCGCCACGCCACCCGCAGCCTTGCTCTTGTTGTCGGCGTCGGGGGAGTCGGGCTTGGTGATCTCAAGCACTTTTTGCGAATACGAAATCGCCTTGGTCACGCTTGCCGGCCGGGAGTCCTCTACATAGAATCCCGCCAGCGTGAGCAGGGCCGGCAGCGAATTAGGGTTGGCGGCCAGCGTCTTCTCTCCGAAGGAAATCAGGCGCCCCGGATCATTGAGCTGACCCGGGCCCAGCGTATAGATGGCATAGCTGGAAACCTGATCCTGAAACTTCGAATCCGGAAACGCTGCGCTGTATTTCTCGATGTCGGCCATGCGCGCTTTCGGATCATTTTCCGCGGTGATCGCATTGAACCCGGCACTTTCAAAAAAATCGCAGTTGCTCTGCGCCGTCGATTTTTCTTCGCTCACCTTGCGGGAGAAGTCTGCGTCACTCATGCCCTCGGGCCGGGGCTGCTTCGCAATCGAGTGGCACACCTCGCCGCCCCTGGCGGCATAGTCGGCAAGCTTGGAGTTATTCTTGGCCTGCTGCGCCATGCTGGCCTGCGAGACCAGAATGTCGAGGTTGCGCGGGGACCCGGCCAGCGCCTTGTCACCGTAGTCGAGCGCCTTCTGCAGGTCCCCAGTCGTCTGGTAAGCCTGGGAAATCTGCCAGTTCCCGTAGGCCACGGCGGCCGGGTTCGAGGAAAACTTCTGTACGAAGTCTTCGTACATGGCCAGCTTCTTGGTCGCGTCCTGCTCGTTGGAGATCGCCTGCAGGGCGTGATCTTCCTCCGTCCCGGCGGCGATGACAATGCGATCGATCTGGGCACTTGCCCTGCCCGCCACGAACGGGGATACGCAGAAAAGAACAACCAGCGGCAAACCGATCGAGCGTCTCATAAGCCCCTCCGGTAACGCGAAAGACAAACACTCGAATGCGCCTCGAATTCCGGCAGCAGGCGAATCGTAGCGCCGAATGCGGCGGCACGCAAGGGCGTCAGGCACACCTTCGCGGGGGAAATTGCCGATTGCCAATTGCCGATCGCCGATTGAAAACATGTCCGGTTTTCAATCGGCAATCGAAAATCGGCAATCGAAAATCCTTTCTCCGCGCCTCCGTGGTGAATCCGCAGCTGGGTTAAAGTAGAACGATGCGCGCCATCCTGGGCCAGCGTCCGCTGCGCTTCGTCTTCGCCGCCAACATGATTTCCATGTTCGGCAGCGGGATGAACTCCGCCGCCGTGGCCTGGTACATCCTGCAGGCCACGCACAACGAGATGGCTCTGGGAATGCTCGTCGTTCTGCAAACCATTCCGGCCATGCTGTTGCTGCCTTTTTCCGGCGTGGTCATCGATCGCGAAGATCGCCGGCGGCTGGTCATGTGGCTGGATGCGCTGCGCGGCCTGATCATCCTGACCGTGGCCATCCTCGCCTTCCAGCACCGCGCGCAGGTCTGGCAGCTTTACCTGATGAACACGCTGGTGGCCGCGGGCTTCTGGATGTTCTGGCCGACCATCACCGCGCTCATTCAGGAACTCACTCCCGCGGGCCAGTTCGTCGAGTCCAATACCTTCCTGCTCGCGGGCGTGCAGGGCGGATGGCTCATGGCGGGCGCCGTCGTCGGCTTCATGTACAACCACATCGGGCTCGGCGGAGTGCTGCTGATCGACGTCTCGACCTATGTGGTCTCATTCCTCTGCTACTTCGCGGTGCGCAAGGGACGTCACGTCGTGCTGCATCCGGAGGAGTTTCGGGCCGATCTTGTGGCCGCGGAAAATCAACTCCAGCGCTTCTCGCGCGACATGCGCGAAGCCCTGCGCTTTCTCCGCGACCAGCGCGCCGTCGTGCTGCTGGGAATGAGCTGGGCTCTGTTCCTGGGAGCCATGATGACAGGAGGCATCGTGAGTCCGTCGCTGAGCGACCGCGTCTTCCACGCGGGAGCTAAAGGCTACGGCTGGCTGAGCGCCGGATGGGGTAGCGGCGCATTCATCAGCGCTTTGTACGTCGCCCCGGCCATCGCCTACCTGGGCGGCCGCCGTGCCATTGCGTTCTCCATGGCGCTGCTGTCGGTCAGCATGGCCTTTGCTCCCATTTCGCGGTTCCTCTTCGCCGCAATTTTCACTTATTTCGTGATGGGTTCGGCGCGGGGCGTGGGGGGCGTGGCCATGAATACCAGCCTCATGGAGATGGTCCCGAAACATTTGATGGGACGGGTGCAAACTGCCTTTAACTTCACCGGAACGTCGCTGCAACTCGTGCTCGCTCTCGGCGTCGGAGCAGTCGCACACAAAGTGAGCCTGGTCGCTGCATTCGCGCTCATCGCCTGCATGTATGGACTCTCGTTCGTGGCGGCGAGTTTGCCGGTGAGGACTGTGGCGCCGTTAAGCGAGGTTTCCTCTGCGGACTAACGCCGAGTGCGGGCCGCATGTCTCGAGGTTCAGCCTCTTAATCTTGGGTCCCAATACTATTAGACAGGGGAATTCAACACGAATGAATCACAGAACCTTGAGCAAAGTATGCTGGCAGCTTGTTCTAATTGCTGGCCTCGCAACTTCGCGGCTGGACGCACAATCGAACCCTCTCGACCAGGCCAGAAACCTGGTTCAGACAAGAACCTCGGTTGACCAGGCCAAGTCCCTGCTGCAGCAAGCCATCGCGGCAGATCCCAGGAATGCGGAGGCACACTTCTTGCTTGGAGAAGTTCTCTACGCATTTCTCGACTTCAGCAAGGCCTCCGAAGAAGCCCAGAAAGCAGTAACACTCGATGACAGCAAGTCGGATTATCACCTCTTATTGGGGAACTCGCTCAGCGGACTGCTCGATTCCGCCGGCATGTTCAAGAAAATGTCCCTGGCCCGCCAGATCAAAGTAGAGTTCGAGCGAGCCGTCGCCCAGAGCCCCAAAAGCATTCCAGCGCGGGCAGCGCTGTCTGAATTTTATGCGGAAGCACCGGGCATTGTCGGCGGCAGTATGGACCAGGCCATCGATCAAGCCCGGCAGATCAGTGCGCTCGATGCGGTGGAGGGTCACTATGCCATGGCCGCCGTTTATTTGAATCAGAAGAAAAGCGCTGAAGCGGAGCAGGAATACAAAGCAGCGGTCGCTGCCGACCCGCGGCGGGCAAAGTCCTACGTGCAACTCGCTTTTATCTACATTCAGGAGAAAAAGGATTCCGATGCTCCGCCGCTTTTCAAGCACGCGGTGGAAGTTGATCCTCAGTATCTGCCCGGATACTTCGGCGTGGCTCGCTCCGACCTGCTCAGCGGACAGAATCTCGACGAGGCGGAACGCTTCCTCAAGAAATATCTTGGCCGTTGGCCGGAAGAGGGCGATCCGACCTGGGCCAACGCCCACTGGCGCCTCGGCCAGGTTTTTGAGAAGCAGGGGAAAAAAGATCTTGCGGTCGCTGAATGGCAGGAAGCCTTAAAGCTGGCTCCGAACTATAAGGCTGCGCAGGACTCCTTGAAGGCAGTCGGGAAGTAAGTTTTTTGCGTTCGTAGCATTTTTGAATAACAGAATCTCCCGCGTCGCAACGCGCCTCGTGTTTCATTCAACAATCAACAATCAAAAATCATCAATCAACAATTGCGTTCTCTGTGCCTCCGTGTCTCCGTGGTGAAGAAAACTGTTATCCTTTCCTCTTCCTCAAGGAACACTCAGGAGCATTCATGTCCGCAGAGCTGCAGGGCCGCAACGCCGTCGTCTTCGGAGTCGCCAACAAGCGCTCGATCGCGTGGTCCATCGCCCAGGGACTGCACGCCGCCGGCATGAAACTGGCCATCACCTATCAGAACGAGCGCATGGAGATGGAGGCCAAAGACCTCATCCTGTCGCTGCCCGGCGCCGAAGCCTACATGTGCGACGTCTCCAAAGATGAGGAGATCGACCACCTTTTCGCCACGCTCAAACAACGCCACGGCAAGCTGCACGCGCTCGTGCACTCGGTTGCCTACGCTCCGGCTGAAGAACTAAAAGGAGACTTCGTCAACACCACGCGCGAAGGCTTCCGCGTCGCGCACGATGTGAGCGTCTATTCGCTGATCGCGGTCGCGCGCGCCGCCGCCCCGCTCATGGAAGACGGCGGATCGATCATTACGATGACGTATTACGGCGCCGAAAAAGTTGTCCCGCACTACAACGTGATGGCCGTGGCCAAGGCCGCGCTCGAATGCACCGTGCGTTACCTGGCTCACGATCTCGGCAAGAAAAAGATTCGCGTCAACGCCATCTCCGCCGGACCGATCAAAACCCTCGCCGCCCGCGGCATCTCGGGCCTGGGAGACATGCTGAAATCCCACGCCGAGCGCGCCCCGCTGGGCCGCAACGTGGAAGTTGCCGAAGTAGGATCGACCGGCGTGTTCCTGGCCTCCGACGCCAGCAGCGGCATCACCGGCGAAGTGATCTATGTGGATTGCGGCTACAACATCATGGGATTTTAGGTGATTGCCACCAATCTGAAGATCGCGGCGCCAGATCTCCTTCGCCGGATTCAACGCATGCAGGCGATCACCATCGGCTGGATGTGTGTTGAAGCTGGAGTATCTCTGTGGGCCGCGTGGTGGGCCAGAAGTCCAGCGTTGCTGGCATTTGCCGGCGACAGCACAATCGAACTGTTCTCAGCCGTAGTCGTGCTGAGACGATTTCGGAGTCCCCTCTCCGATGAGAATGCTGAACGACGCGCCTCTCGAATCGCGGGCGTCCTACTTCTTTTCCTTGCTCTGTATGTCATTGCGGCCGCCGCTGCGACGCTGCTGGGTTACAGTGAGCCGCGATCAAGCGCTTTGGGGATCATGGTTCTGATCGCCGCGGCGGCGATTATGCCTTGGCTGGCCCGGGAAAAGCGGCGTTTGTCCTCCATTACGGGTAGTGCAGCACTACGCGCGGACGCGGCGGAATCCATGTTGTGCGCTTATCTCTCGATGATCGCTTTACTCGGACTCTCCGTGCATGCATTCTTCGGAATCGCGTGGGCCGACCCGCTTGCCGCTTTGGCAGTCACGCCGTTCATTGGCTGGGAAGCCCGCGAGTCCCTGCGCGGCAAAGCATGCGGTTGCTGCTAGCGTTACGGACACGATACGGATAACGTTGCAGCACCGACCTATGGCAGGTTGCCCCGCCCTTCCCGCGTTCTTTGCGGGAGGGTGGGAATTGTTACGCTCGGTCATCACAACAGAATCAAAACCCCACCCTGTCCCTGCAAAATACGCAGGGACAAGGGTGGGGCAACCTTCGGCGTAACTTCGTCTTCAGCTCACGTTTTCCACAGACTTTTTCCGCGCATGTGACGAACAACCTTTACCGAGAAATCCAGCCTGCCTAATCTGGCAGCGTAGGTACCGGATGTTGTGCCGCCCCAGTCCTAGGAAACTGGCGGCCCCAGCAGCCTCCCCATGCGAGCGAGGAACGGGACATCCGATCAGGGCGCAGCAGACAGCTACCCCGAATGGCTCGGGATCTGGCGCTCGTTGTGGGAGTGATCACTCCTAACGTTTTGCAAGCCAAGAATGACGGAGAAAGCGAAGACCAAATTAAGTTCGAGGCAGAAAGCAAAGGTAAAAGCTGGAGCAGAAGAAAAACCAGCAACTCGCGATGCAGTTCCGACGATCAGAGTGCTTTTTGATAGCCGGGCAGGCTCGCCATAGCCGAGCAGCCTCGTCATAATGGGGTCTGCCTCGTCATAGCGCCCGGGCATGCCTCGTATCAGGGCACGCCTTCAGGCGTGCCGCACAGCGACCCCAGATTGATGCGCCTTCAGGCGCTGGCGTACCGCTGCGCAAACCTCCGCCCCGCCATCACCGCATCCCGCCCCGCCGCCTGTATACTCCATTCCCATGATCCCAGGCACGCTTTCCCGCGCCGTCACCCTGCTCGCGTTCTCGTCCTTGGCCTTGAGTCAGTCGGCACCTTCCCGTGCTGCCACAGCCGTGGACTCCTTCCCGAAAGTGAAGAAGATCGAGCAAGCTTCGATCTCTCCCGACGGAACGCAGGTCGCTTACGTCGTGGACGACCATCTGACGGTGGTTTCCATTGGCGATAACACGGCGCATGCGATCGAGGTTGAGGGCAAGCTGCCTCTGCGTAGCGTGGCGTGGAAGAGCGATTCCAAAACGCTGGCTTTCCTAGCCGATCTCCCCGACAGCGCTCCTTCCGCGCAGGTTTGGACTGCTTTATCCGACGGCACCTCCACGTCAAAACGCGCCGAACTGAAAGGCAACGTCGACGCCCCCAGTTTTTCCCCCGACGGATCGAGGCTTGCCGTCCTATACATCGAAGACATGCCACGGAAAGCCGGCCCGCTTGAGCCTATGACCCCGCTTGCCGGCGTGGTGGGCGACAAGATTTATGAACAGCGCGTCGCTACCATCGACCTGGCCACGAACCAGCTCACGCAGGTCACGCCGCCGGACATGTACGTATACGAGTACGACTGGACGCCCGACGGCCACTACTGGATCGCTGCGGCGGCCCACGGGGACGGCGACGCTAACTGGTACGTCGCGCGCCTCTATCAATTCGACACACACTCCGGAGCGCCTCGCGAGATCTACAAACCGAAGCTCCAGATCGCAGGCCCGCGAGTCTCGCCCGACGGCAAGAACGTGGCCTTCATCGAAGGACTGATGAGCGACGAGGGACCAACTGGCGGCGACGTTTTCGTTGTGCCCGTTGCAGGCGGCAGCGCGCGCAACCTCACGCCCGGCCGCAACGCTTCTCCCTCGGCGGTGTACTGGCTCGACGCCAGCCACATTATGTTCGCCGAAACCGCCGATGGACGCTCCGTGTTTGCCAAGGTCAGCGCCGCCGGGGGCGCCGCGGAGGCGGCCTGGAGCGGCGAAGAATTCATCGGTGCGGAGTCGACGCCGGCAGCTTCTTTTTCCAGTACTGGCGCGGTAACCGCGGCAGTCCGGCAGTCGCCGAATACTCCGCCTGAGGTCTGGGCCGGCGCCGTCGGCCACTGGAAGCAGATCACGACGCTGAATGCGGACGCCAAACCGGCGTGGGGCGAGACTCGCAACTTTCATTGGAACAATGGAAAGACTCGCGTCCAGGGTATTTTGACGTTGCCCAAAGACTACGATGCGGCCAAGACCTACCCGCTGGTGGTCAGCGTACACGGAGGCCCGTCGTCAGCCTGCCAGCCGCGCTGGAACGAACGCGAAATCGGCGCGATGTCGGCCATGGGTTATTTCGTGCTGTGCCCGAATCCGCGCGGCAGTTACGGGCAGGGAGAGGCCTTCACGCAGGCCAACGTCAAGGATTTCGGCGGCGGCGACTTTCGCGACATCATGGCTGGAATCGATGCGGTTTCACGGGAATATCCCATCGACCCACACCGCATCGGCATCCGCGGCCACAGCTATGGCGGATACATGACCATGTGGGCGGAAACGCAGACGCATCGTTTCGCCGCCGCCGTAGCGGGCGCAGGCCTTTCGGACTGGCTGAGCTACTACGGAGTCAATGAGATTGACGAGTGGATGATCCCGTTCTTCGGCGCCTCAATTTACGACGATCCCGCCGTCTACGCCAAGAGCGACCCCATGCACTTCGTGAAATCGGTGCAGACGCCCACGCTGATTCTGGTCGGCGACAGCGATGGCGAGGTGCCGATGGAACAATCCGTCGAATGGTGGCACGCGCTCAACACGATGAACGTGCCGACGCGGCTGGTGGTCTATCCTCACGAGGGACACATTTTCGGCAACCCCGCCGACTCTCGCGACTACACTGTGCGCACGCTGGAGTGGTTCGAGGAATGGTTCGGGAAGGCCGCAAGATCGGCGAAGCACTAGTGTCGTGTCCCACAAGTTCGCCATATCTCACAAGTTCGCCAAATAGGTCGACTTGTCATCCTGAGCGAAGCGAGGAGCCTGCCCTGAGCTTGTCGAAGGGACCTATGCAATTTGCTGGCAGCACCGCAGCTGTCGCCGCTTCCCAAATTTTTATGCTGGGAATTTATGGGACGGAATACTAGCCGACGACGTCCGAACCGACCACGCGAATCTTCCGCCCGGTTTCTCCGTCGCGCTCGAGGGAAATCTCTACATCGCGCTCGCGCGCGAGCCGTGGAAACTTCTCTCCCCACTCGATCAGCAGGATGCTGTCATCGGAACGCAGGTCATCCAGCCCGAGCGTTTCCAATTCGCGCTGTGTGTCCACGCGATACAGATCGATGTGATAGAGCTTGGCCCGCGGCCCGCGATATTCATGCACCAGCGTGAACGTAGGGCTGGTGACGTCTTCCTCAGCAGCCGCTTCGAACGCCGCCGCGATTCCTTTGACCAGAGTCGTCTTCCCGGCGCCGAGCTCGCCGCGCAGGAGCACCAGCCTCGGCGGCGCGAGCAGTTCAGCCAGCGTCCCGCCAAAGGCAATCGTCTCCTCGGCGGAGTGCGTGACCACCTCACGGATTAGTTGTCTCGCATCAATCTGCTTACCCACACCGGCAGTATAAAGCCAGTGACAAACGAGGGTTTGGGCCGCGGTGAGAATGAAGCCGCTTAAACTCCAGCCCCGAAGGGGCGGCATTCATTAGCCCGGGGCGTAAGCCCCGGGTGAGGGCGGAAAGTTTGGCACGAGTCCCGGAGGGACGGCACCGGGGGTCGGTAGGATGCCCGATTGCAAAAATGTCGGGTGGCCGAGGCGAGCTTTCGCTCGCCGGACAGCCGAGGCGGCTGTCCCCACACATTTGTTGAGACTCAATGCGTCGAGAACGCGCTCGACTTCAAACCGAGCAGATTCCTCTCCGCGACATGATCGAGCGACGTGCGCAGGCGCCGGTGGTCGTCATCCTCGAGCGCCACGAAGCGAAACGGCTGCAGCACGCCGTCGGTCGTCTTCCGCATGGGGCTGAGGACTTCGGCCATGCCGTGCACCGGCCCGGCCTGAGTCTGGAACGCGACTTCCACGAAGTCGCCCTGGCCCAGCGATTGCGCCACTCGCAGCAGGCCGCCGGTCACGGAAATGGTTTGGAGTTTTGCTTTGGTGCGCCGGCCATCTTCTAGCCGAATTGCCGCCAGGACGGAATCTCCCAGCTGAATTCGGGCCGCGCGCCGCGATGGATGCGGTTGGGGGAAGTGGGTCATAAGCCAACTGCACTATGGCACTATCCCCTGTTGCGTAACAGATTACTGAGGCCCATCGTCCGAATTCCGCACCGGGAGCCTGAACTGAAGGCATGAAGCCCCAGCACTCCGAAGCACTTAGCCGCTATTTATCAATTGGATAATGTACCGAAGGACAGTCGGGAGTAGAAGAGTGGCCCCTGCAGTATTTGTTCTGAGCGCAGTCGAAGAAGCCACGCTTTTAGCCGCGGAGCGGCCAAAGAATGCAGCCCACGGCGTGAGCCGTGGGTAGGAAATGGGACGCTAGCCAGCCCCAGCGGCGCGAAAGAGGGGCACTCAAAGCACAAAGGTCAGTTCCGGAGGACGGCCCTCATCCATCCCAGCGCGCGAATTTTTCCCGCGCCGTGGCCCGCGCCCGCTGAAAAGCCTCGGGCAATCCCCGCAACAGATCGGTCGCGACCATGGAGTGTTCGCCCACACTCGCGCGCATCACATCGCCCGCCAGCCCATGCAGATGCACCGCCGCTAAGATTGCGAGCAGAGCGTCGTTCGGATTCTGGCCCATCATGGCCGCAACCATCCCCGTCAGAATATCTCCCGTTCCGCCCGTCGACATCCCGGGATTCCCCGTCGTATTGGCCCAGGCTTCGCCGTTCGGCTGCACCACCAGCGTGCGATGCCCCTTCAGAACGACGATCGCTTCGTGTTCCTGGGCAAACTTCCGCGCCACCCCCAGGCGGTCTTTCTGCACGTCGGCGACGGAACACCCCGCCAGCCGCGCCATCTCGCCGGGATGGGGCGTGATCACCAGTAGCCGCCCTTTGCCGTTCAATTCGCTGGTATGCCCCTCAAATGCATTCAGACCGTCGGCATCCAGAACGACCGGGACTTCGCTCTTGGCGACTAGCGCGCGAACCAAGCCGGCTGTCTGCGGAAAGCGCGAAATCCCCGGCCCAATCGCCAGCACGCTCTTCCCTTTCACCAGCGCGTCGATTCTCTCCATTGCGCTGGCGGCAATCGTGCCCACATCAGTTTCCGGCAGCGGTTCGGTCATCACCTCGGGATGAAAGCCCGCCACCGTAGACAGCACCGACTTCGGCGTGGCGACCGTTGCCAGCCCGGCGCCCGTTCGCAAAGCGGACATCCCGGCCATCGCCGCCGCGCCCGCCTTGCCCACCGCCCCTCCCACCACCAGTACGTGGCCGTAGTTGCCTTTGTTTGATTCCACTGGACGCTGGTCGATCAGCGGCGCAAAGTCGCGAGTAGTAATCACGTTCAGCTGCAGCGATGAAACGATGGCCTCTTCGGGCGATCCGATGCCCGCGACATAAGTCGACCCGCGCGTCAGCAAACTGAAAACATGCGCCGGACGCGCCGCCGTGAACGTGATGATCGTATCCGCCCGCGCGATCACGCCCTTCTGCGGCGCCATTGCATCGGCATCCGCACCGGAAGGAATATCGACCGCGATCACCGGCGCCTGCGCCGCATTCATGATCGCAATGGCATCCGCATAGAGCCCGGTCACCGGCGGCTTAAAGCCCGTACCCAGAATCGCGTCGAGATATAAATCTGCGGGCAGGGAGAGGCACACGCGGTCGGACTTCAACTCCTCGCTGGAATGCACAATGATCGCCGCCACCGGCAGCTTGCCGTACATAGCGGCGGCATCCCCGCGCAAAGTTGTCGGATCGGCGAGCAGGATGACCTGCACCGTCTTGCCCTTCTGGTGCAGCCGCCGCGCCGCCACGAAGCCGTCGCCGCCGTTGTTGCCCTTGCCGCAGAAAATGACGATGCGCCGCGCGGCATTGTGGTGAGCCAGGATGTGTTCAGCCACCGCGGCCCCGGCGTTTTCCATCAAAGTGAGAGAAGGCACGCCGAAGCGCTCACTGGTAGCGCTGTCGATGGCCCGCATTTCCGCCGCAGTGACGATCTTCATTCGCTTCCGTACGTAGGGGCGGACGCATTCGTCCGCCCTCGCGTCGCCCAGGCGACGCGTGGGTTCGCTTTCTCGACTCTGAGGGCTCGGGCAGAATCTGCATTCTTCATTGCGTGCTTCGCCCGCAACCCCGGACGAATGCGTCCGGGGCTACACAACCAGGCTATACAACAAGGCTACACAGGCTTTCACGAACTCGCCGTCTGCTCCAGCTGCCGCAGTTGCGCCGGCTCGCCCATGGCAATCAGGCAGTCGTCCGCTTCGATCCGCTCGTCCGGCGGCGGATTGAAGCGCATGCCGTCGCGCCGCTTGATCGCCAGCACAATCACGCCTCGCTCCTGCCGGATGCGCGACGTCTCAATCGTCTTTCCGGCAAACGCAGACGCCGCCGCGATGTGGATCTCGCCGATTTCCAGATCCATGCCCAGATGCGTAGTGGCAGTATCGAGGAAACTGACGACGTTGGGCCGCAGGAGCGATTGTGCGATGCGCTGCCCGGCAAACGAATAGGGTGAGACCACGGAATCCGCGCCGGCCGTCAGCAAATGCTTTTCCGCCGCACTCTCACTGGCCCGCGCAATGATCTTCAACTGCGGATTCAGCCCGCGCGCGGTGAGCACGATGTAGAGATTCGTTGCGTCCGTAGTGGTGGCCGCGATCAATCCGCGCGCCCGCTCGATCTGCGCCTGGCGCAGGGTTTGCTCCTGCGTGGCGTCTCCAGTCACCACCAGCCAGTTCTCGCTGCTGTAGCGCTGTAGTTTGCCCTCGGAAGGTTCGATGATCACGAACGGCACCGGCTTGCGCGCCAGCTCCCGCGCCACGCTGCGGCCCACGCGCCCCATGCCGCAGATGATGTAGTGTCCGTCGAGGCGTCCGATTTCGCGCTCCATGCGCCGCCTTCCAAAGAAGCTTTGCAGCTCGAATTCTAGCAAAGCCTGGCTCAGCGCCCCGACTCCCAACAACAGCAACGACACGCCCGCCAGAATCACGAACACGTTGAACACGCGCCCCGAGTGCGACAGCGGATGCACTTCCTGATATCCGATGGTGGTCAGCGTGGTCACCACCATGTAGAAGCCGTCAAACCACGGCCAGTGTTCGATGTAATGATAGCCCGCGGTGCCGATCGCCATAACGAGCACGAGCAGCGCGCCAATGATGCGGAGATTGCGGAAGGCCTTCATGCAGCCGTTAGCTGGTCGTTAGTCGTTAGTCGTTGGCTCAACCCTAACGCTCTGTCATCCTGAAACGCTCTGTCCTCCTGAGGAGGGCGTTCTTTGCCCGACGAAGGACCTATGCATTTTCTTCGGCGCCGGCAAAATGCATAGATCCTTCGCTTCGCTCAGGATGACAATCGAAACTTTCAGCCAACGACCGACTATAAAACAAAACGGCCCTCCGCGCAGTGCGGAGGGCTTTGCCGAAAAGCGGAAATCAGTCCGCCATCGATCGTGCCGGCGCGCCGGGGGTCCCGTTGGCGATCGCCTGCTGCACTTTGCTGTGCTTGCGCCCGTAAGTGAAGTAAATCACAAACCCAATCAGGAGCCACACCACCAGCCGGATCTGCGTCGCCGGCGACAAAGTAACAATCAAGAAGCCAGAGAACAGGATCGCGAGGATCGGTACCAGCGGGACCAAGGGCGTCCGGAACGGGCGGTTCGCATTGGGATGCGTCCTCCGCATCACCCACACTCCCGCGCTCACCAGCATGAACGCGAGCAGCGTTCCCACGCTGGTCATCTGATCCAGAATATTTAACGGAAACAGCATGGCCAGAATTGCCACGAAGAAGCCGACCACGATCGAGCTGATGTAAGGCGTGCGGAAGCGGGAATGAATCGCGCTGGCCCACGGCCATAGCAGCCCATCGCGCGACATCGAATAGAACACGCGCGATTGCCCCAGCAACATCACTAACATCACGGTAGCCAGGCCGCCCAGGGCCCCAAGTTCCACCAGAAACGTTGCCCACTGCTGCCCGGTCACGCGGATCCCCACCACCACCGGATCGGGGACGTCGAGCTGGGTGTAAGGAACGAGACTTGTCAGCAGACCCGAAACCAGGATGTAGAGAACCGTACAGATGACAAGCGAGCCGAGAATGCCGAACGGCATATCTTTCTTGGGATTCTTGGCTTCCTGTGCCGCGGTCGAAACCGCGTCAAATCCTATGTAGGCGAAGAACACGACACCCGCGCCCCGGAACACGCCAGACCATCCGAAATGCCCGAATTCCCCTGTATTGGGCGGGATAAACGGGTGCCAGTGACTCGGCAGATTCTTGTGAGAAAAAAGGAATGCTCCAGCCAGCGCGATGAATACGCAGACCACCGCAACTTTCATGAACACGACCGCCGTGGTGAAGTTGGCCGACTCCTTGATGCCGATGACCAGGATCGCGGTAATCACCATGATCACCAGAAAGCCCACGTAGTCGTACGTCACATGCACAGGCTTGCCAAACAACACGAAGTCAGAATGCGGTATGGGCGGCAGGTCCATGCCAATGTCGTGCAGAAAGGCACGCAAGTGCCCGCTCCAGCCCACGGCGACCGTGGCGGCGCCGAAGGCGTACTCGAGGATTAAGTCCCAACCGATGATCCACGCCACCAACTCGCCCAGGGTCGCGTAGGAGTAGGTATAAGCGCTGCCCGCGATCGGAATCATCGAGGCAAATTCGGCGTAGCACAATCCGGCAAACGCGCAGGCAATTCCAGCCAGAATGAAGGAGAACAGAATCGCTGGCCCGGCAAACTGCGCCGCCGCCTGTCCGGTGATGACGAAGATTCCAGCGCCGATGATGGCGCCGATGCCCAGCGTGAGCAGGTTGATCGGGCCCAGAGCGCGCCGCAAGCTGTGTTCGCCCGTCTCCTGCGACTCCTTCATCAAGACATCCAGCGACTTGGTTGCCAGCAGATTTGCCATCCGGTTTGGTCTCTCCTTAGCGCTACGCAGAAGCTCCATCCGCATTCCGGCGCGCATTCCGCGACCACGCGTAATACACCGGAATCCCCAGCAGCACCACGATCAGCCCCGGCCACGTGTACTGCGGTTTGTAGCGCAATAGTACGACATCAATGAATAAAGCCATCACAATATAAATTGCCGGGAGCACGGGATAGCCGACCGCCCGGTAAGGCCGCTCCGCGTCCGGATGCGTACGCCGCAGCACAAACAAGCCCACGATCGTAAGAATGTAAAAGACCAGCACGGCAAAAATGATGTAGTCGAGCAGCTGCCCGTAGCTGCCCGAGATGCACAGGACGCAGGTCCAGACCATCTGCACCATCAGCGAAACTGCCGGCGTCTTGTAGGTAGGATGCAGTTTCGCGGCTTTGCGGAAGAACAGTCCATCTTTCGCCATTGCATAGTAGACTCGCGCGCCGGAGAGCGTCAGGCCGTTGGCGCAGCCGAAGCCGGAAATAATGATGGCCGCCGCCATCAGGTATCCGCCGACCGAGCCGAACATCTGCGTCATGACGGCAGTTCCTACGCGATCTTCCGACGCATACTTGATGCCCCGCGCCAGAATCGTGGCCCCTTCTTTGGCGCCATCGAGCGGCAGCGCGCTCAGATAAATAAAATTGCAGGCGATGTAGAGCGCGATGACCACGCCCGCGCCCAGGGCCAGCGAAAGCGGCAGATTGCGGCTCGGATTTTTCACCTCTCCCGCGGTGAACGTCACGTTGTTCCAGGCGTCGGCAGAAAACAACGATCCCACCTGCGAGACGGCGAGAATGGTAAGCGTGCCCACCATCACGGTCGGCCCGCCCACTCCGACCTGAACGGCATGTTGCGCTCCCAGCCCTGCGTTATGCCAGAAATTGGCGCCAAAGTTCGCCGCCAGCGCTGTCGCATTCCGGCCCAGCGCGAATCCAAACACTGCCAATCCCAACAAGGCCGCGACTTTCGCGGTGGTGAACACGTTCTGAATGGCGGCGCCGATTTTCAAACCGAATATGTTGACCACGGCCAGAAAAATCACCAGCAAGATCGCAACCAGGTTCTGCGTGTTGATGCCGACATCCATATTGCCTAGCACCATGGGACCAATTCGAATCGGAGGCACTTTCCACAGGTGCAGAATCCAGCTGGTCGAGGAAATCGAAGGAAAGAAGACTCCGAGAAATTTACCGAACGCCACGCCCACCGCGGCAATGGTGCCAGTCTGGATGACCAGAAACAGCGTCCAACCGTAAAGAAATCCCCACAGCGGCCCCAGGGCTTCGCGCAGGTACACGTATTGCCCGCCCGCCCGCGGCATCATCGCCGCCAGCTCGCCATAGCTGAGCGCGGCCACGATGGTCATGAATCCAGCCACAGCCCAGGCGCCAATCAGCAGCGCGGGCGAGTCAACCTCGCGGGAAATTTCCGCCGAAACGATGAAGATTCCCGACCCGATCATCGACCCCATGACCAGCATGGTGGCGCTGGTCAGCCCCAGGCCCTTGACCAGTTCCTGATCCTGATGGCTGTGGATTTCCCAGTCGCTGCGTGCAGGTTGCGTGGTGGGTGCGCTCAGGTATCCCTCCGGGAATAATCTGCTGTCATCCTGAGGCGGCGCTCTTTGCCGCCGAAGGACCTATGCATCTTACCGGCGGCGCCACCTCTGCCGGCAAACTGCGTAGGTCCTTCGCTTCGCTCAGGATGACAAGCGCAAAAGCGAGAATCGCGCCGCCTGAGACTTTACCGCAGAATGCGCAAAAATTCTTCTGCTGATTTGCCCGGCTCCCGTAACAAGTCAGATATCACCGCCACCGAGTCGGCTCCTGCCTCGATCACGGACAGGGCATTCGCCCGCGTGATCCCGCCGATGGCCACGAGAGGCTTGCGGGTCAAAGCCCGCGCCCGGCGCACGCCTTCAAGGCCTACCACGGGATCGGGATTCTCTTTGCTGGAGGTCGAAAACACCGGCCCGATAGCCATGTAGTCCGCCGACGTCAGGTCGGCTTCTTTCACCTGCTCCGGATTGTGCGTGGAAATTCCCAGCCAGCAGTCGGGCCCAATAATCCTCCGCACCGCCTCGGGGGAAAGATCGTCTTGCCCAACATGCACGCCGTCGAAGTCGGCAGCCAGACACAAGTCGGCCCGATCATTCATGATGAGCTTCGGCACGTGTGGCGCGGGCACTCTTGCCCGCGAAAGTCTGCGCAACTCCCGCGCCTGCTCCAGCATCACCCGTGCGTTGCCGGATTTATTGCGGTATTGAATCAGCGTGCAGCCCGCGCTGACCAGTTCTTCGGCGGCGGCGCACAACGCGTCGGCGGTGGGAAAACACCCAGAGTCGAGAATCGCATACAGACGCGGGAACACCATGCGCCGTCGACTGTACTATCTCGACAGCTCACAAATCCAGTTCACTTCCCAGGTCTTGCCGCCATCGGGCGAGTAGGACTGCTCCATCCGCGACGAGTTCGGGGAAAGGTCGAGCCAGACGTAGCGCACCAGGATGGTGCGGCCCTTGAGCGTCTCCTGATGATAAAACTCGCCCCGTTTGCCGTTGAACGCGCCCACCACGGGAGGCGCGTCGAGCGTACCGTTATCCAGATCCACCAGATAGATGCTCCACTGCCGCGTCGCGGGATTGTAGAGCCGCAGCGTCTGCGCCTTGATGTGCAGTTTCTTGTCGGTGCTGGTGACCTCGAACTGTTCAAAGTTCGCGTTGCTGTCGAGGAGTTTGTGATGGTTCGAGATGCCGTCGTACTCGTCCCAGTGGTTCGAGTTGTTGAGCCGGTCCGGCAGGCGGCGGACGTGAGCTTTCCAGTCGCCGATAAGGAAGTCAAAGTCATGCGAGCCATCGCGCTGAGGAAGGTTTGCGGGATTGTCGCTGGTCTGGGCGTGGAGCGGGACGGCGAGCACTACGTAGACAACGAGTAGCTTGAAGAGGCTGCCAACCTTCATAACGATTCATCCTTTCAAGGCGACAAGGGGAAGGTGTGACCCACCGTTGGCCCCGCAAGTATAAATCGGGGTGCCCCACCCTTCGAAAATCGCGAAGGGTGGGGCAGCCTCGTCCGTGGTAGGCAGCCCGCGTAGCCCCGGACGCCTCGTCCGGGGTGCTCCTAGAAAAGATTCAGAAGGCATCAACGCATCCAGGAAAGTGAATCGTGGCCAATACGCGTCGCTTCGCTCCGCGGGGCGGACCCTTCGACTGCGCTCAGGGCAAGCTGCGCCCCTACGTGTGTCCGTTCTTCTTTAGGAATCTCTCGATGAACCCCGTATCAATCTTTCCCGCCCGGAAATCTTCATCGGCCAGAATCTTGCGGTGCAGCGGTATCGTTGTGTACACACCTTCTACGATAAACATCTCCAGCGCTCGCGCCATGCGGGAGACGGCCTCGTTGCGGTCTTTGCCGCGGACGATCAGCTTGGCGATCAGCGAGTCGTAGTACGGTGGAATTATTCCTTCGGCATAAGCCGCCGTATCCACGCGTACTCCCGTTCCTCCCGGCGGATGAAATGCAGTGATCTTCCCCGCCGACGGCGTGAATTTCTCGGGATGCTCAGCGTTAATCCGGCATTCGATCGAATGCCCGCGGTGCACGATCGGCCCCATCAGCACGTCGCTCATTTTCGCTCCCAGGGCGATCATGATCTGGCTCTTGACCAGGTCGACGTCGGTGACCATCTCGGTGACCGGATGCTCCACCTGAATGCGCGTGTTCATCTCGATGAAGTGCAGGCGCCGGTCCTTGTCCATCAGGAATTCGATGGTGCCGGCGTTGGTGTATCCGATTGCGGCCAACGCCTTGCAGAGGATCGCTCCCACCTGATCGCGCAACTCGGGCGTGACCTGTGTCGAAGGCGATTCCTCCAGCAGCTTCTGATGGCGGCGCTGGATTGAACACTCGCGCTCGCCCAGGCTCACCACGTTGCCGTGTTCGTCGGCCAGCACCTGAAACTCAATGTGCCGGGGATGCTCGACGTACTTCTCCATGTAGAGGTCGCCGTTGCCGAAGGCGCCTGCCGCCTCGGCTTGCGCCGCCTTGAACAATGCGGGCAACTCTTCTTCGTTGCGCACGATGCGCATGCCGCGCCCGCCGCCGCCCGCCGACGCTTTCACGATCACGGGGAAGCCGACTTGCCGCGCCCACTCCAAGGCCTCGCCGTCGGAGGTGATGATCCCATCCGAGCCGGGCAGGATCGGCACGCCCGCCTTTTTCATCGCGCCTCGGGCTTTTTCCTTCTCCCCCATCAGCCGGGTCACTTCCGGACGCGGGCCGATGAACTTGATGGCGCTGGTCTCACACACTTCCGCGAAGTTAGCGTTCTCGGCCAGCAGCCCGTAGCCGGGATGCACCGCCTCCACGTTGGCGATCTCGGCCGCGCTGATTACCGCCGGGATGTTCAGGTAGCTCTGCGCCAGCTGCGGCGGGCCGATGCAGATGGCCTCGTCGGCAAAGCGCACATGCAAGGAGTTCCGATCCGCCTCGCTATAGATCGCAACCGTGCGGATGCCCAGCTCCTTGCACGCGCAGATGACCCGCAGTGCAATCTCTCCGCGATTGGCGATCAGGATCTTCTTGAACATTGGAACAAGCTTCGAGCTGTGAGCTTTGAGCTTTGAAAGGGCACGGCTTCAAGCCGTGCCGCAACTGAACTCCACTCAGGACCGGCTTCAGTCGCTGGGGCCTCGGGCCTAAAGGCCCAGGTCGTCATTTGCGTCTGCGTCGGCGCGGCCCGAGGCCGCGCCCTTTCAAAACAAATCTTCTGATCGATGAAGACGCGAGACACAAAAAGGCGCGGCTCGGCGCGCCCTCAAAAACCAAGTCTTGTTCTCACTGCCTCGGCCTTATGGCAAACAGCTCCTGCCCGTACTCGATGGGCTGCCCATTGGTGGCCAGGGTCTTGACCACTTCTCCGGCAACATCGGACTCAATCTCGTTGAGCAGCTTCATGGCTTCGACGATGCACAGCACCTGCCCTACCTCCACCGTGTCTCCCGGTTTCACAAACGGCGGCGCTCCCGGCGACGGCGCCTCGTAGAACGTGCCCACGATCGGCGACTTCACCATGTGGAGCGTCTCTTCGGCCGCAGGCTTGACGGCGGGAGCAGCTGAGGGCACTGCTGCCGCCGAGCCCAGCTCAGGCGCTGGCGGAGGGGCTGCAGCAACGGCAAAGAAGCGCGGGTCGCCGTGCGTATGAACGACGGTGTGCTCTCCCGCCCGCTTGATGCGCACCTTGACATCGCCGCGTTCCAGCTCGAACTCGGCAATGTTCTTTTCTTCCAAGAACTCGATGAGTTCTTTCAGTTCCTTTAGATTCATTCGTATCCGGTGGGACCGCTTGCCGCTCCCCGAACCCTGCAGTGCGAATAAGCCGGGCTGAATCCCGCCCGGCTGCATATTCGGTGTAGAAGACTAGACGGCCAGAAAATCCTTGCTCGTCGGCGTCAAGACTTCACGGCCGCCGGCCGTGACCGCCACCATATCCTCGATCCTCACACCCCAGTGGCCGGGGAAGTATACCCCGGGCTCGATCGTAATCACCATGCCCGGCTGCAGGATCTCCCGCTGCCCGGCTGCGACTCGGGGGGCTTCGTGAATCTCCAGACCAACCCCATGGCCCGTGGAGTGGGTAAAATAGCGTCCTAACCCCGCTTTACGCAACACGTTACGGGCTGCTGCGTCCACGTCACCCACGCGCGTGCCCGGCCGAACGGCATCCACTGCCGCCTGCTGCGCCTCGCGCACCGCTTCATACACATGTCGCGCGCGCCTGGACGCAGCTCCGACCCACACAGTGCGCGTCTGGTCGGAACAATAACCCCGGAGTATAACACCGAAGTCGCAGACCACGAATCCGCCCGGCCGTATGGGCTGGTCTGAAGCTCGCCCGTGAGGGAGCGCCGAGCGCGGCCCCGAGGCGATGATGGTCGGAAACGACATGGCCTCGGCTCCGGCCCGCCGCGCGGCGAATTCCATTTCTGCCGCCACCTCTGATTCCTTCATCCCCGCCTTGTTCAACCCATGCCGCAGAACCTTCAGAGCGCGCGCGTAGAGTCTGGCGCCAAGGTTCACCGCAGCACGGATTCGCTCCAGTTCATCGTGATCCTTAACCATGCGCAGACGCTCGACCAGCGCCGGAGCATCCCGCAGCCGCGTTCCCGAAGGCAGCAGGTCATGGAGCCGCTTTTTGTCGGCCAGGATGAAGTGTTCCGCCTCCAGGCCGATGTCCCATCGTCGCCTGCGCCGGCGGCCGAGCCATGCGGCCACGGACAGCAGCAAGCCCTTACTCGCAATCACGACTTTCGCCGCCTTGACCTCGTCGTGCGCCTGGGTGTCGTAACGGGAGTCGGTGAAGAACACGCTCCCCGATTCTTCGACGAGGAGGAAGCCGGTGCTCCCCGTGAAACCGCAAAGATATCGGATGTTGGGCAGATGGCTGATGAGCAGGGCGTCGAAGCGGGTCGTGGCCAGATGCTCGCGGAGTTTCCGCTGGCGCGCCGGGAAGTCCATTGCTGGTGAGTGTAACAGGAGACGCAGCGCTGGAGGACCCAGTACTCAGTACTCAGTACTCAGTACTCAGTACTCAGTACTCAGTACTCAGTACTCAGTACCCAGAAAAAGCAGCTCCAGATTATGCTGCTGACTTTGTCGCAGCGATCAGCCCGTTCAGAATGCGACCGAGTTCCGCAGTCTTGCAGAGCAAGGAACGGGCACTTGCCGGCGTCAGATAGTCAAGAGACGTTGCAATCTCTATTTGAGTTTCAATTTCTGCAACCGATCCTCGCGCAATCTGAAGGAATCGATAAAACTCGCGCCGCGAATATCGGGCCTGTCCTTCGGCGATGTTGCTGGGGACAGAAACAGCGGCTCGCCGCAATTGGCTCGTCAAGCCATAGATTTCATCGCCTGGAAAGGCTCTGGTGACGCGATAGATTTCTCTGACGAACTCCATTGCCTTCTGCCATGCCACCAGCTGCCGGTACGATTGCGCCATTCGACACCCCTAGCCAGATGTTCGCATCCTCGTCGTCCCAGGTGGCGGCGCAAAAGATAGAAAAGCAATCATGAGTCCCGGTTCGGGAAGCAACGGAACAACCAGGGTTCTGAGCACTGAGTACTAGGTACTGGGTACTGAGTACCGGGTACTGAAAACAAAACCGCCGGCCTGACAGGTTCTTCAGGGCCGGCGGCGTTCTTAGCTGGGTACTCGGTACTGAGTACTGGGTACTAGCTATGTCTGAATGATTCGCGGAGTGATGAAGAAGATCAGCTCCTGGTTCGAAGTGGTCACGTGGGTGTGCTTGAACAGGTTGCCCAGGATCGGCAAGTTGCCGAGCAAGGGGACCTGATCGATGTTGATCGAGTTCTGGGTCTGGATGACGCCGCCGATCACCACCGTGCCGCCGTCGGTTACCAGCACCTGCGTGGTGGCCTGCTGCGTGATCAGTTCGGGGTTGCCCTGGACTTCCTGGCCGAAGTTGGGCGTGGTGTTTTCCACGTCCACGTTCAGGAAGATGGTGTTTTCCGACGTGATCTGCGGGGTCACGGTCAACCGCAGGAACGCGTCGACGTAGGTCACGGTCGGAGGACCGCCCAACTGCGCCTGGGTCACGATGGGCACGCGTACGCCCTGCTTGACCAAGGCCTGAATGTTGTTTTGGGTGACGACGCGCGGACGGGACAGAACTTTCAACAGGCCGCGCGACTCCGCCATGGAGAGAACCGCATCAATTCGTATCGTGTTGCTGGCGTTGATGAAGGTCAAACCGCTGGTCGGCTGGGTGACGCCCAGGTTCGAGAATAAGGGAATCGTCGATCCCGTGGTTGAGCCCGACCCCGCCAGAGTGATGTAACCCGGCGTGAGGCCTCCCACCGTCGTGGGAGAAGAACCAGCTGCGGAGTTGCCGCCGATGGCGCTGTGGCCATCGCCCCAGCCGAAGCCGAGCTGCGTGCCGATGTCGCGGGCGAAGGAACGCGTCGCGGCCACCACGCGGGCTTCGATTTCGACTTCCTGCGTCTTGCGGTCCAGCTGCGTCAGCAGGCGGTCGATGACCGGAATCACCTTCGGGATGTCGTTGATGATGACGGCGTTGGTGCGATCATCCGCCACTACGTCGCCGCGCTGCGAGAGGAACTTCTTGACCGTGATGATGACGTCCTTGGCCTTGGCATAGCTCAGGAAGCGCGTCACCGAAACTTTCTCGACGGCCAGAGCTTCCGACTCGATCTGCGCCCGGCGGGAGTCCGCTTCGTGCTTCAGGGTGTCGACGGTGGCGATGCGCAGGACGTTGCCTTCCAGCTCACGCGCCAGGTCGTTGTTCTTGAGCACGATGTCGAGCGCCTGATCCCACGGCACGTCGTCGAGGACGACCGTCAGCGTGCCGTGTACGTTGGGATCGAGCACGACGTTGAGGCCGCTGATTTCGTGAATGAGGCGGAAGAAATCTTTCAGATCGACGTCTTTCAGGTTGACCGAGATGGGCTCGCCGGTGTACTTGGGACCTGCATTGGCAGGTTGCTGGCTGGCCTGGGCTTTCTGCTCCGCCGCCAGATTCACGGCCGGCGTGGAGCCGGTGCTCGAACCTGTGCTGGCGCTTTGCGAACCCTGGGCGGCGTTCATGCTGACCGGAAGCAGCTCCGCCGCTGTCTTATCGGCAAAGCGGTCGGCGGCTCCCTGGGCCCGGGCTGCAGGCTCGTCGGCTACCGCAGGGTTCTGCGCGTCGTGGGCCGCGGCTTTGGTCTGATACGAGGGCTCGACCACGACAAAGCTGTTCGGCGTGGCCGCGGCGATCGGTTTCGCCGGGGCGCTCTGAGTCGCAGGCGCTGCCGCCGAGCGCGTGTCGATGACGCGCGGCGCAAACGGCGACAGGGGCCGGGGCGGTACCGTCGCACTCGCTGTCGTGCTGGCGGGCGGCGCGGCGGCTTTGGCCAGGGCATTCGCGTGCAGCGTCAGCACCAGCTTGCCGGCCGGACCGGGCGTCAACTCGTAGGCGCAGGCCTGCTCGAGGTCGACAACGACGCGCGTGGTCGGCGGATTCTGCCCGTCCGTGCCGATGCGCACGCCTTTGACCCCGGCTGCGGCCACAGCGATGTGTTTCTGCGCGGTGACCATCGCGGTCGCCGGCAGATCCACCACCACGCGGGCGGGTGAGTCGAGTGTGGTGAGCTTGGGCGTGATTGCGCCCCGCGAGCTCATCTCAACCCGGATGTCGTCCGTGCCCCGGACTACGTTGACTCGATCGAGCTGGCCCGTGGGCGTCTGCGCGGTCGCAGCCCCCACCGCCATCGCCAGCACCGATACGAACATTGTCAGCTGTTGCTTTCGCATTTCGCCTCTCCCCAACCCGCGGGCCAAACCCGCGTGTCCTTCGTCAAACTTGAATTCGGCGCTCCGGTTACCCGGCTTCGCCGTTCCCTTAAACCGCCGGCGTGAAGATCCGCTTGACAATCTCGCGCGTGAACGGCTTGCCCAGCTTGTCCTGCACCGTCTCCTGGAACACCACCGAATCACCCGTGATCTTCACCACGTAGCCGTTGAACACCGGATCGTTCTCCCGCAGGAAGTAGGCCTTGTTCAGGTTGTTGGTGACGACCGCGATAAATCCGCTTTCGGACTTCACCACGCCCCGCAGGTTGATGTTGCCGATTTCCAGGCACTTCTTGCCCGTGGAACATCCCGAACCGGTGGGCTGCTGCACGACCGGGCTGAAGAACGGATCGCGCTTCCCGCTCATGGCCCATTTCTTGTCTTCCTTCTTCGGCTCGGGCGCCTTGGGAACCGCTGCGCTGTTGCCCGAATCCGCCGCCACCGCCGCCTTGGCGGGAGCCGCCGGTTTGGCCGCCGCTGCGGGCTTGGCCGTCGTCGCCTTGGCAACGGCTGCCTTGGGCGCCGGAACTGCTCCCGGCTTCCCGGCCACGGTCTTCAGTTGCGCCGCTGGAGCCGCCTTGGCCGGCGCGGAACTGGTCTGCGCCGTTTCCTGGCTGGCACCCTCGGTGTGCAAGGTCAAAATCAGTTGGCCGGCAGGACCCGAGCCCATTTCATAGGCGCAGGCCTTTTCCAAGTCCACCACCACGCTGGTGGTCGGAGGCGTCTTGCCATCCATCCCGATGCGCACGCCCTTGACCCCGGCGCTGTTCACCGGAATCCTGGTCTGCGCGGTGGCAAGGGCGGTCTCGGGCAGCTCGACCAGCACGCGAGCCGGCGAACTCAGTTTGCTCACTCTGGGCGTGACCGATCCGCTGGCCTGAATCTGGATCTGAACCTGGCCCGACCCCTGCGCGACTTTCACGCTCTGCAGCTGGTTGTTCTGGTCGGAGCTGGCCGCCGGCTTCGCCGCGGTTTTCGCCGCGGGCTTGGCGGTTGCTGCCGCTTTGGGCGCGGGAGCCGGTGCCGGGTTCGAGCCGGGAATGACCGCGGGCCTGACCGCCGGAGCGGGAGCGCCCGGGGCCGGCTTCGACGGCTCCGGAACCCCAGCGGCGTCCAGAGCCGCGTTGCTGTCGTTGGTCTGTTTCTGCTGCAGCGATTTGGCCACGCTGCGCGCGTTGTCGATGGCGTCCGGGTTCTGCGCCGCTGCTGTCGGAGCCAGCGTCGTACCCGCCGCCATCGTGACTGCGATTGCCAGAATGCCGAGATTCAGCTTCATAGCCTTCTTCATGGGTTGTACCTACTTCGCCGCCGGCGTTCCGGGCTTTGCCCCGGCAGCCGCCGCTGAAGGTTGCGAATCGTGACTGAAATATGTCGTCGCCGTGTACGTCGCGATGACGCTCTCATTGGGCGCGTACTGATATGTGTGCTTGGCTTTGGCGTCGCTGGGGTTCTTGGTGGTGCCGACCAGCACGCTGCTGATGTTGACGATGCGCTCCAGCTTGCTCACCCGGTCGAAGAAATTCAGCACCGAGTAGTACGGCCCGTCCAGCTCCATTTCGAACGGAACTTCCGTGTAATACTGCTGCGCCTTCACGTCCTTGGCCGTGTAGCGGCGCAGTTCCACGCCCGCCTTTTGGGCTTCCTCGTCCAGCGTGGTCATGAACTGGTCGACCTGCTTCTCATCGGGAACGATGCGCGCCTCGATTTCCAGCTGCTGTTTCAGCTCGGCCAGTTGCTGCTCGATCTGCTTCAGCTTGGGCCGGTAGGATTCGAGCTCGTTGTTTTCCCGGATCTTGTCTTCGAGGGCATGCTGCGCCGTGGCATTTTTTTCGGTCTGGCTCTTGAATACGCCAAAGTACAGAGCCGCGGTCAGAATCGCTCCGCCGACGATCACCGCCCCCCACTGCTTGATGCCCGACAATTCGCTGAAATTCGCCATAGGTCCGCCTTTACGACTTTCCCTTCCCGGTTGTAGTGTCCCCTGCGGCTTTGTCGCAGTTCAGGGTGAACTGGAACGCCTGCATGTCCTTAAAGCCTTCGTCCTGGAACGTCTCCTTGATCTCGACCGTCTTGAAGAAGCCCGTCTTCTGCAAGTTGGCGATCAGGTTGGCCACCGCGTCGGTGCTCAAGGCGGTGCCGACCACGCTCACGGTGGCACCGGTGTCGTCCATCTTGGTCAGCCAGACCGCTTCGGTGTTGTTGACCGTTTCCCCCATCATGGCCAGCAGGTTCACTGGCCCGGTGGTCTGCCCGGCCTGCAGCTGCTTGATCACGTCGACGCGCCGCTGATAGGCATCGGCCTGGGTTTGCCGCTCCAGGAAGCGCGCCTTCACGTCGGCCAGCTCGCGGTTCTGCTCCTCCGCATTTGCCATCTGCTTCGCAATCACCTTGCCCTGGCGATCCAGGTGGTACCAGAACATCAGGTTGCCCAACCCGAAGAGCACCACCACGACCAGGACCTTCAGCTTGGGCGATCCCATGTCCCCCATTTCCATCGAGGGCATGGAGGGACCGCCGCCGCCGCGCTTGCCTTTCCCTTTGGCTGTTTCGAGCAGGTTGATTTTGATCATAGGGATTCAAAGCTCCTCAGGGCCAAGCCCACCGCTACTGCCATCTGGCCCGGGTTCTGCTCCACCAGTTCCGCTCCCAGTCCTTCCGCCGGCGGTGTGACCCGCTGGAAAGGATTGAACAGCTCGACCGGCATGGAGAACTCTTGACGCAACGCTTCCACCAGTCCCGGCACCTTGGACGAACCTCCAGCCAGATAAATCTTTTCGATATGTTCGCCCGCGGCGCTGGCCCGGAAGAAGTCGAACGTCTTCTGGATTTCCAGCACGATGATTTCGGTCACCTGCTGCAGGATGGGCTGCTTGGCGTCTTCGCTGACCGTGCCCACCTTGCGGCCCAGCTTGAGCGACTCGGCGTCATCAAAGCTCAAATCCAGCTCCTTCTGCAGGGAGTCAGTGTACTGATGCCCGCCCACGCTGACGTCGCGCGGGAACAGGGGCGTCGTGCCCTTCACGATGTTGATGTTCATGACGCTGGCGCCCAGGTTCAGCAGCGCCACCACCTGGCCCGGCGCGGGCTGGTAGTTGTACTCGTAGCAGTTCTGCAGCGCCAGGGCGTCGATGTCGACGATAGCGGGGGTCCTTCCCGCCATCGAGAGCACGTTGGTGTAATTCAGAATCTTGTCCTTCTTCACCGCGACGAGGAGCACGTCCATCTGCGGGCTGCCCACTTCGTCGGAGAGGATCTGGTAGTCGAGGCTCACGTCGGCCAGATCGAAGGGAATGTGCTGCGCCGCTTCCTTCTCGATGGTCTCGGCCAGTTCCTGGTCGCTCATGGAGGGCAGCGAGATCTTTTTTACGATCACTGAGTGACCGCTCACGGCCGTAGCCACTGCCTTGGTCTTGATCTGGTTGTCGAGGAACAGCTTGGAAATCGCGCTGGAAACCGTGCCCGAGTCCACGATCATGGAGTCGACCACGATGTCGGACGGCAACGGTTCCAGGCCGAGGTGCGCCACTTCAATCAGCCCACCCTTTCTCTTGAGCTCCACCGCCTTAATGCTCGAGGAGCCCACATCCAGGCCAACAATCGACTTCGATCCGAATCCAAACATGTGCCCACCTTTGTGTGTGGCGCGGGCACTTGCCCGCGTCATGTTTTCGTCTACTGCGTTCCGGCAGCTTTCGCGGCTGCCTTCGGTTTCCGCTTCATCGCCGGTTCCATCTGGCTCGACTTTTCTTCCATCCACTGGTCCAGCCGCGACTTCTTGAAACGCCAGCGATTGCCCAGCTTGAACGCGGGAATCTTTTGTTCGCCCACGTACTTGTACAACGTGTCCGGACTCACGCCGAGATATTGCGACGCCTGGCGAATGTTCATCACTTCTCGCGAGTCCGCCATAGTTCCTTTGTGCCTTCCGCCGGTCGCTCCGCCCCGCGGTTCCGGCCTGCGGGGTTTTTCTCTGGATACGGCCTCACCCTCAATATCGGCTCCGAGGGCTTTCGGTGTCCTGAGCATATATCAGCCCGGAAAAGCCCCGGCTCCAAGCGAATCCCCGCGTCTTGCTGGGCTTTTGGCGGGTTTTCTGGAATGGCCAAAAGCCCTGGCTGGAGGGAATCTCTATATGTTGTGGGCTAGCGCGGAGCGAGCACAACCAGACGTATACCCTGTGCAGATCGCCTGAAGTCACCCCGAGAACGGTAACTGAAGTACTAGAGACGGTACGGAGGTACTATGCCGCTGGGCCAAACTGTTGTTTCGGCGGAGCTTGAGAGGCTTTTCATTAGAAAACTGCTGTAATCTCTGCCCACTAGTCCGACCTCAGGGGCTGAAGCCCAGTATTTATGTGGGCCTTGACGGCACGACTGAAGTCGTGCCCTTCCCAAAACCATCTATGAGACGAGTTCTGGTTTTTCAGCGGCGCGGTTAGAACAGCAGGGCGCCGAACACGGCGCCCATCACGAATCCGGTCATGGCATTGGCGGCGCGGTCGGCGGCCCGGTCGGCACGATCTTCGGCGCGCTCGATCTGATGTTCGCGGTCGCGTTTCTGTTCCGCCGCCTTGTCGCCATAGAAGCGCGAAAGCTCGCGATCCTTCGGCGTTCCCTGGCCCAGCATGTACATGTCGGAGACGGTGCGCTGGGCGGCGTAGACTCCGGCATCGGCGGCCTTGCGCAGCCAGAGGAATGCCTGCTTGTAGTCTTGCGGGACTTCGCGCGTGCGCCCCTGGTAGTAGATAAGACCGACAGCAGTCTGAGCCATGGGCTCACCCGCCTGCGCCGCCACCAGGTAGCAATCGAAGGCGGCACGCTCCAGATCGAACATGAGCGCGTTCTGGCCGACCCGCATGGCGTCGGCCGCGGACATGTTGGCGCCAGCATCGCAAGTCGTTTGCGGGATGGATGCCACCCAGTGCCCGGAAGAAACTCCGGGCTGGTTGGGCCCACTCCAGATGACGGCGCCGGAGTAGGTATCGCCCTTGCGCGTGCCCTGGTACACCGCCGAGTTGCCGTCGGTAAGGTCAGTGCGGCGGATGGTGATCTCGTCGGGATCGACACGAACAACTGTGAGTTTGGCGTGGATCGGCGACTGGGTATACCAGGTAGCGGTGCCGCTGAGACCGTCGAAGGTCCAGGCACCGTTGCACGGGCCACCGCCCTCACACTCGATCAGGCGCTGGGGCAGGCCTTGGGGCAATTCTGGGGTGTTTGTTTTGGCAGAGCTCTGTGCAGCGGGGGCCAGGTTCTGGAATATGGCTGACCAGCTTCCCGCGGTGGGCGTGTCGGGATGTGCGCTGGAAATCCATTCGACGGTGCCGGTCACGGTGTTGCCATGAATGGTGCCGGAATACGTGGCCGAGCGGCCAGGATCCGCGCGGCGGATGACGATCTTGTCTTGCGACATGCTTTCGATGGTGAGTTTGGTGCTCGACTGAGAGGCGGGCGCGGTCACCACGCCGGTGGTTCCGTCGAACGACCACTCCGACGCGTAATTGGGATTGGGTTGAAGGCAGGACTGGTCCGCCGATTCGCAGATCCGGAGGCGAGTGGCGGAGTCTTGGGCGGAGGCGGTTCGAGCGGCAGCTGTCCAAGCCAGCAGGCAGAGGGCGAACATGAGCGCAGGTTTGGAATGGGGCACGATGGAGTTGGTATCCAGGGTCATGTTCGATCCTCCGTGCGATTCGCGCCTCGTTCAAGCCGACGGCTTGCGGGCTGTCGCTGTGAAAGCGTTCGCTTTGAAGTGTGGCTAGAGTGCGCCTTGCTACGCTTGGCGGGGCGGACGAATGCGTCCGCCCCTACATTGCCCACTAGTGGATCAGTTCGGCGACGTCTTTGCTTTGCGGCAAACCGCCCTTGCAGGTTCCGGAGGCGTTGTCCACATCGACGCTGGTCACGGTGAGCACGCACACCTGAGTGGTTCGGGTAATCGGCTTGCCGGTTTTGGGATCGACGAGCCCGGTATCGACTCGGCGCGTCACTTGAAAGCGATCGCCAACTTTAACTCCGGCGGATGTCCCTTCGTCGATATAAACGCTGCCATTGGAGATGCCGGCGACGAGCGCGGGCTCGACTTTTGCGCCCGGCGCCGAAGCCAGCGCGTCCGACAGCTTGGCCCCCAATTCGGACGACACTGCGTCCACGGCTTTCGTCCACTCGTTATTCTCAACCACCTTGGGATCGGTGTTCGAAACGACTTCCTTGCTGGCAGGGCGGCGATACAGCGGGGTATTGATGGCGGCGTGATCAACGACTTTCGCAATCTCGGCGCTGTCCTGAAACGAGGAAGAGGGCTGGGTGAGGATGGCGGCGGTCTCGACGTCGATCATGCGGGCATGAGCCTGCAGAATGACCGTGCCTACGGCGGTGGTGGTATTGCCGGACTTCTGCGGCTGGGCAGTGTAGCTGCCGGTGTCGACCTGGACCAGAATGATTTGTCCGGCGCCGGCGATCTTTCCGATGCGGGCGGCCGTATCGGGCGAGGACCGGTCGCTGTTCTGGAAATTCTGCTCCCTGATGATCTTTTCAATGCTCTGGCGGTCGGTCACGGTCAAACCCGGGCGTCCGGCGAACTTCTCGATCAGGCGATCGGCAACCCGATTCTCCAGCTCCGCATATTTGCTGTTCGCGGGCAGGAACGCGACGCGCTTGCCGGTCTGGGCGACGAGACCATGACACAACAGCAGCAGGACGATCGAAAGACTTGCTCCCTTCACGATACCTCCGTGCATTTGTATGTTTTGGGGTGGACGCTCTGGGGGACGTGCGTAGCAAACTGGAGCTTGATTAGAAATCTGCCGCTTTCAATTGTCAAGTTAAAGTCTTTGGTCCGAACCTTTACAATGCAGGGTCGGATATCCCTGCAGTAGGTTGGCACGAATCTGCGAGGAGGATTGCTTGCGCTATCTCGATCGTCTGCAGCCGCTGGCACTTATCGTGATGCGCCTGGCGCTGGGCGTCATCATGACCGCTCATGGCTACCATAAGGTTTTCGGAGGCTTGCACCATTTTTCCGAGATGGTCTCCGGCATGGGAGTGCCCGCCTGGCTGGGCTACGTTGCATCGTTCACGGAGTTTCTGGGCGGCCTGCTGATTCTCGCCGGCTTTTTCACTCGAGCCGCTGCCTTTGCCGTGTGCATCGATCTCTTCGTCGCCATCTGGAAAGTGCACTGGCACAACGGGCTGCTCGGATCGCCCGATCATCCCGGGTATGAATTCCCGCTGGCCGCTGCGGCCCTGGCCTTCGCGCTCATTTTCTTTGGCGGCGGCCCGATCGCACTCGACCATGTCTTGCGCGGCGGCGGCTCTGGAGCCTCCAAGCGTTCCTGATCTCTAGTGCTCGCCAGGAAAGCGGGGAAAGCTCCTCCGCCGCATTTCCGGCGCAACTTTTTCTCTTGCCGCGGGTTACCAGGGTATTTGCCCGAAAAGAGGTGGGGCTACAGGACTGGCCGACGCGTCACCGCGGTCAAGCCTTGACCCGCCGTGTACCCCCGTTTGAATCCAAAGGCCTCGCAAATTATCATGGGTACAACGTTCATATGCTTGCATCCAAACGTTTTGGCGAAGGCATCCTACCGCCAAGCAACTCTTACAGGAGGTACCTCTTGAGAAAGCTCTTCCTGCTAATGACCGTTTTCGCGTTCCTCCCGCTGGCCAACGTGGCCTCGGCTCAACAGGCCGATGCCATGATCGGATTTGGAACGATCGTCGCCACGAGCACAACAAACTCGACTTGCTCCGTCGTCACGCAGAACTGCGTTGGACGCGAGACGGGCGGCCTGTTCCCGACTCTCAGCGGCGACGTCATCTTCCATCGGCGCATCGGCTTCAACTTCGAGGCAAGTTGGAGAGCAAAGCAAGGCCTGGATAACCAAGGCTTTAATAACGCCCAGTTCTACCGGCCAATCCTGTTCGACTTTAACGGCGATTTCCAGCCACGTTTCGGCAAGAAAATCGGCGCCGACCTGCTGGGAGGCATTGGCTGGCAGGACACCCGCTTCTATGCCTTCAACAACAGCAGCAACTGCCAGATCTTCGGCGCCTGCTACACCAGCACCAATCACTTTCTGGTGCACGTTGGCGGGGGCATCCGCTACTACGTCTATGGACACGCTTTCATCCGGCCAGAGGTTCACATTTATCACATTCTCAATAACACTGACGTCTACACCAACAACAACGTGATTCGCGTGGGCGCTTCGATCGGATACACCATCGGTCCAGACTAGACCGGTTCCCTTCCCGGCGCACCGCTCTAGGCCATTCCGCGGCGGTACGCTAAGATGTTTCACTTCGAGCGACCGGTGCGCTGGTCGCTCGCCTGTCGCATGCAGGTCGCTGGCTGAACGGAACCGGATTACAGGGGGTGCATTGAGAAAGCTCGTTTGGATCACATGCGCAGCCGCGCTGCTGGCGCTCGCCGGCCTGGCTCGGGCTCAGGAACTGGATATTGCCGTCAATGGAAGCGCGCTATTCTCCCCCCGGAACACCAGCGCGTCGCTGGCTTTTCTGCCGCCTGCGGAAGAAGGCACGCTGTTCGGCGCCAGCGTTCAGTACATCGGCGACAACCACTTCGGGTACAGCGCCGAAGGAGCCTTCCGTTACCACGAGGGGCTCTACAACGGCTTTCAGCACTTCCGCCCCATCCTGTATGACGTCAACGGCGTGTACTCCCGCCATCTGCACGCAAAGATCGAGGGCGATCTCATGGCCGGAATCGGCGGGCAGACCTTGATCTTCTACAACAGTTTCAGCAACAACTGCGTCAGCTCAGTGTGTCCCATCTCGGTCAACAGCACCCACTTCCTGGTTCATCTCGGTGGAGGCATCCGCTACAACTTCTGGCACAGCTTGTTCATCCGTCCTGAGGCCAACTACTACCGGGTAATCGACAATCACGAGTTCAATTCCGGCAACGTGCTGCGCCTGGGAGCCTCGATCGGATTCAGCATAAAATGAAAAAGCAGCGTCCGTTTCGACGCTGCTGAAGTGTTCCCTCGCTGGGCCGGGACTACGGTTCTTTTTCGCAGTACTCGGCTTCGTTGATAGCCTCATCCAAATGGGCGATGGATTTCGCGCGGTGCCCGTGGAAATCATGCTCGCCAGCGTAGAGTTCATCCTTGGCAGCTTTCATCGCTTTGATGGCTGCCTGAATGTGGGGATGGGGTTCGGGCATTGCTGCGGCAGCCGGCGTCGCAGGAGCGGCCGCCAAAACCAGAACTGGAGCTGCCGCCCCGGGCGAGACCGCCGCCGTGAAGGCGAGTGTCACTAGAACCGTTGCCAGGATCACAAACGCCAGAAAGCCTATTCTCTTCATGTGTTCCTCCTCGTCCGGTTTACGGCCCGGATCAACCGGTGTGGTGGTTCGTTGACGGTGGACATTCCAGCCTGCTGGCGCGGCTGACTGAGAAAGACATAGCCTCCGCGACATCGGACAGGATAGCAGCACAGCGGGATAGCGCAACCAGCATTTACTGTTACCGGGCAGATGCTCCAGCTAGTTCGTGCGCCGGTTTCGCCACCACACGTAGGCGGCCGTGGCCAGCACCAGGATTGCAACCCCGACGTCGAAGCGCTTCACGCTTTGCGCCAGGTGCTCCCAGTTGCGGCCGAAGAGGTATCCCGCACCCGAAATTGCCGACACCCAGACTGCCGCGCCCAGAAAGTTGAACAAGAGGAACTTCCGCCACGGCATACGCAGCACGCCCGCCAGCGGGCCGGCGATGATGCGCAGGCCGAACACAAAGCGGGCAAAGAAAACTGTGACCGCGCCGAAGCGCGCAAACAGGCTCTCGCCCCGCGCCAGAGTTCTGGCTTGAATCCGGAACAGCGACTGGTAGCGGGCGAACAGCGGCGGCCCGCCATAGAAACCCACCGCAAAGCCCAGGTTGTCGCCCACGGTGGCAGCGATGGTTGCGATCAAAACGATCCACGGGAGTTGCAGGTGGCGCTCGGAATAGGCGAGAAAGCTGGCCAGCAGCAGCACCGTCTCCCCCGGCACCGGCACTCCCGCGTTCTCCAATAGAAGCGCAATGGCGACGGTCCAATATCCGTATTGAACCAGCGCACCGCGGAGCAGGTCGAGGATGAAATGAGCCATAGATGCGGGGACTAGAGATCAGGGGCTAGGGGCTAGGGGGTAGGGGCCAGGAAGCAAACCGACAGTGCTTAGTGACAGACTGGTCTTGATCCCTAGCCCCTGATCCCTAGCCCCTGACTCTTGTCAGAAATTCGATCAGCGCCTGGTTGAATTCCTCGATGCACTCCTCATAGGGAAGATGCCCGACTCCGGGAAAAACGATCTTGCGAGCGTTGTCAAAGTGGCGCGCCAGCGGTTCCAGCGACGAAACGTACACGGCTGGGTCCTTTTCTCCCCACAAGAAGAGGGTTGGAATCGCGGCCAGCCGCGGTAGCAACGCTTCCAGTTCCCTGAGATCGGCAGTCCAGGTTTCAACGATGCTGAGCGCGTGCTCGAACAGCCCCGGAATTGCCAGCGGCGCTTTGTAGCCCGCGAGGGAACCTTGCGGGATATTGCTGCGCCTCGCATACAGGCGGCGGTGGAAATAGGGATAGAGAAATGACATCCGGTTCATCGCGAAACGAAACGTCGCTGCGCCGGGTCGGGTGGCAAAAAATGGCGCGAGCCAGCGCCCGTGCGGCGAGTACGGATTGACCGGGCACACCAGCACCAGCCGCCGCACGCGCGGTTGGCCACCGGGCGCCGCATGCAGGCGCTCCGCGGCCGCTGCCATTGCGACGGCCCCGCCCCGCGAGGTCCCCAGCAAATCGAATGTCTCAAGTCCCAACTGGTCGGCAAAACGCAACACGCGCAGGGCCGTGCCGCGCATCGAATGATCCAGCCCCTTGGGCCGGTCGGAGAAACCGGCCCCCAGCAAGTCGGGCGCAAATGCAGTTGCGTAGGGCGCCAGGGCCGGCATGGTATAGCGCCAGGAAAACGAGTAAGCCAGCAGTCCATGCAGCAGAATCAGCGGCGGGCCCGACCCCGTTTGCAGGTAGCGCATGCGGGCGCCATCGATCTCCATCCAGCGCTCTTCTACCCCTTCGCTGGTGCCGATTCCGGCTCCGGGCAGGGTGTGCGGCGGGATTTCCTGAACGCCATTCATGGTCGAAGAATTGTCAGTTCCGGGGACAACTTTTTCCTCTCCGCAGGATTCTATTTAACTGAAACAACGCCTCTGTCGCATCACTTTGGGGAGCTTCGGCTCCCCACTTTTTTCGGTGTGGAGCGGGCACTCTTGCCCGCTGGACCTGGCAGCATCGGCATGACTTAGCGGGCAGGAGTGCCCGCTCCACACAACCTTGCCCACACAATCCTGTCCACACAATCCTGTCATGCCGCCTGCTTCTCCTTCTTTTTACCCAGCAGCTTTTTCAGCACGCGAATGCCTTTATCGACGTGCTTTTCTTCCAGCAGGAACGGGGGCAGGAAGCGCACCACCGTATCCTGCGTGCTGTTGAACAATACGCCCTCGGCCAGCGCCGCATCCACAATCGGCCGCGCCGGAATCTCCAGCTGGATCCCCTGAATGAATCCCCGCCCGCGCACGCCGGTCGCCGCGGCACGTTTCTCCACAACCGTGTTCAGTTCCTGATTCAGATAGGCTCCCACTTTGCTGACGTTGTCGAGCAGCTTCTCTTCCTCCACGATCGCCAGAAACTCCAGGGCAATGCGGCACGCCAGTGGCCCGCCGCCGAAGGTAGTGCCATGCTGCCCGGGCGAGATCGCGGTCGCGAATTCTTCCTTCGCTATGAACGCTCCCAGCGGCAGGCCTGCGGCCAGCGGCTTGGCAATGGCCACCATGTCGGGGGTCACGCCGAAACTCTGGAAGGCAAAGATCGTTCCCGTGCGTCCGAGGCCACACTGAATCTCGTCGAAGATCAGCGCTGCCCGATGCCGGTCGGCTACGGCACGGCACTCGCTCAGAAATTCGGTCGAACACTCGTAGATTCCGCCCTCGCCGAAAATCGGCTCCAGCACAATCGCGCAGGTGTTGTCGTTCACCGCTGCGCGCAGGCTGTCGAGATCGTTCTGCTTCACAAACGTGACGTCTTCGAGCAGCGGCTCGAACCCCTTGCGATGCTTGTCCTGACCGGTCAGGGAGAGCGCGCCGAAGGTGCGCCCGTGATACGACCCCTCCAGCGCCACCAGCCGGGACTTCGCCTCGCCGCCGGCGCGATGCCCTGCCAGCCGCGCCAGCTTGATCGAGCCTTCAATCGCCTCGGTTCCGCTGTTGGAGAAGAACGCGCGGTTGAGGCCGGACAACGCGCACAGCTTCTCCGCCAGCGGCCCCTGATATTCGTGATAGTAGAGATTCGAAACGTGCACCAGCCTCGCCGCCTGCTCGCGAATCGCCTTCACGATGCGGGGATGCGCGTGTCCCAGCGCGTTCACCCCGAGGCCGGCGACGAAATCGAGGTAGCGCTTCCCCTCAGTGTCGTATAAAAACACGCCCTTGCCGCGCGCCAGCACGAGGGGATATCGGTTATAAGTCTGCAGCAGATATTTCCGCTCACGTTCCGCGATTTGCTCCAAGGTATCCATAAGGATTCGATTTTACCGGAAGGCTCTGCCGCGGCGCGTTTAAGTTCCGGCGGCTGAAGCCGCCTGTTTTTCGTGCCCGCGAGCGGCATCGCTGAACGGGCTCCGGAAGCATTCATCGATAGCGCAAAAAGCGCACCTCAGCCGCTGAAGCGCTGACCCATTTTCAACGACTTAACGGCACGAGTGAACTCGTGCCCTTCCCGTTTCGTTGCGGTTCTTGAGTTTTTCCGCAGCCTGTGAAGCGATGCCCTAATACGAACCTCGGATCTGGCGAACCCTGTCATGCACTTCCCGGCGACCGAGTTTGCTCCGATCATCAGAAATAGCCCATTTTTTGCGGCCAAGGCTGACCTATGCTCACTGAACGACGCAGTTGCCTGCGGCATGAAGTGCATGGCCCGGTGTTTGCCAGCTTCGACGGCGTGACCGGCGGCATGATCCTTGACCTCAGCGAACAGGGTCTGGCGATGCAAACCACCGTCCCCGTCGCCGCCGATCAGGAAGTGCATCTGCGGCTCGATCTTCCCGACACGGAAGCGCTGGAAACGACTGGCTACGTGGCCTGGGCCGACGCGCTGGGCCGCGCCGGAATTCGCTTCTCCGAACTGCCCCCGGAGGCGCGCCAGCGGCTTGATCAGTGGCTCGCTGTGCACGAGGAAGCGCCTAGCCACCGAGCGCCGAAACTTACTCTGTATCCAACGTTCGAGCCGAACCCGGCTGTCGCTCGCGGTGAAGCTGAAAAACGCAAGCCTCAATCCATCAGCCTGGAATCCATCAGCCCGGAGGCCGGAACCGGAGACTCCTCAGCCCAGCCGCCGGCTTCGAGCACAATGCAGTACGAATTTCACCCGCTTTCCTCCGATCTGAATGCCGCGCTGCGCACCATCAGCGAACGCGCGCGCACGCTGCTGCGCGGCGGCGGAGCGGCGATTGCGCTGGTCGACCATGGCAGCGGCATGATCTGCCGCGCCAGCGTCGGAAGCGGTTGCCCGCCGCTGGGAACGCCCGTCGACGTCGCTTCCGGCTTTTCCGGCGAATGCGTGCGCTCCGGCAAAGCCCTGCGCTGTGATGACACCGAAACCGATTCCCGCGTCGCCGCCGCGGTCTGCCGCAGGCTGGGCATTCGCTCCATCGTGGCCGCGCCTCTGCGCTACGAGCAGGATGTGGTCGGGTTGCTGGAGGTCTGCTCTCCGCACTCGTTCGCCTTTGACGAAGGAGATCTCGCTGTGGTGGAGCGTTTGGCGCAGACCGCAATCCTCAAAGTGAGCCAGACGCAAGGCCTGATGCGCAATTAGCGTCCGGATAACTGGAAGCCAGTTCCCCGCAGCGGCTGAAGCCGCGTTTTTCTTTGGCACTCAGGCGGTGCGGCTGGAAGCCGCACCCTTTCAAAGCCATTTGTTTCAAAGCCATTTATGTGCAGTGCCTCAGTTTGAAGTGAGGCACGAGCCATTTTGTGAGACAAGTTGACAAGTTCTAGTCTCACACAGGAAGGAAAAATCAACGCCTGGCCAGCGCGGAATGAAACGGATCATCTCCCGGCGCGTCCGATCCGGCGTCTCCCGGCCGGTCCTCGGGACTGGGAATGTTTAGATTGACGACCACCGGTTCCTGGCCGCTGCGAACCACCACCGCTTCGACCGGCTCGTCTTTGCGGGCATTCAGCTCCTGGTGCGGAACGTAAGGAGGAACGTAGACGAAATCTCCCGGGCCAGCCTCGTCGACGAACTCCAGCTGGTTTCCCCAACGAAAGCGGGCGCGGCCGCGGACAACATAAATCACGGTCTCCAATTCGCCGTGATGATGCGGTCCAGTCTTGGCATTAGGGTGGACCACGACGGTTCCCGCCCACAGCTTCTGCGCGCCGACGCGGGCGTGCGAGATGGCTTCCGCGCGGGTCATGCCGGGCGTTTGCGGCGTGTTGAGGTCAAGTTCGCCGCTGCGGACAATGCGCAGCCCGTGCTTCCCCCAGTCGGGCTCTGGGTTGGAGCGGGAGGGGTTGGATGGGGAGTCGTTCATAGTGGATGCGTCTCCGTCACGAGCGCGATCAGCGCCTCCGATTTCCATGCGGGTCCAGTACTCCCACCCTTCGCAACGAACGCGAAGGATGGGGCACCCTCTTCAGTGGCGCCGCAAGCAGGGGCCGCCCCGCCGATACGATTGACCACCTAGTTTACGGTCTTCGGTCCTGTGAAGCCACCGCGCTTGTCATTGGCCTCGCCTCCTCGCCCCTCATTGACTGAGGAGTTGCCCTCCCTTACGATGATGGCCCATCGCAGGAACGGTATGCCAACGGCGGATGAATTCTGGGAGGTTGCGGCGCAGGTGGCCCTGGTGCGGGGCGGGCTGGTGGTGGGATTCGCCGAGGATGCGAAGCAACCGGAACTGGGCTCGACGCTCGACAATGTCCTGGGCTTCGCGGCTCACGGCACCGCCGCCATCGTGGGGCTTTCTGACTGGCGCGACTGGAGGGAGCAGGCAGAGGCGTTTTATCGCCTGCGTCCTGCCTGGGGTCGGGGCAAAGCCGGAGACGCGAACGCCAAGTACTATCGCGTGCAGCTCGCCGATTCGGATGGCGCGGGCATAAGCCGCAGCGCGATCAACCCTGCTCCCTCATTCTCCGGGCGGCTGGGCATTCCTTCGCTCAACATGCCATCGCTGAGCGGATACGCCGCCGTGTCCCTGCCGGGTCTCAGAGGCGTGCCGTTCGGGCCACGGCTCCTGGCGAGGATCATCGATTTCTTTTTTAACTACATCGTGGCAAGGGCCGCCGGAATCCTGTTTGGGGTGTTGCTGGCCATCGCCTCGGGCGGGCGCGTGCCCTTGGCGGTGCTGCATCGGCTCTCGCAAACACACGTGCCAATCTTCATCGCCGGGGTATTGGGCTCGTTTGCGTATTTCGTGATCTGTGAGACTGTTCACGGGAGCACGCTCGGAAAGTTAGTGCTCTCGATGCAGGTGGTGCAGGAGGATGGTTCGCGCTGCCGTTTGAAGTCGGCGATTATCCGCGAACTGGGCTACTTCGTCGACGCCTTGTTCTTTGGGATCATCGGTTACTTCGCCATGAAGGACGAAGCGGAACATCAGCGCTATGGCGACCAGTGGGCGGATACGATGGTTTGCAAGCGCTCCGACGTGCCGCTCGAAAGCAGGCAGGATGGAACGCGCTTCGTGCTGGGGCTGATGCTGGGTACCTTCGTGAATATGGCGATTCTGATGGTGGGGGCGCTGATTCAGATGAACTCCTGAAGCCGGCAGTGAGAGTAAGCCGGTTATCGCAGCGCTGAAGTGTGTGCGTGAGTACTGGTGTCGTCCCTGCGGGACTCCCGCTCCCTTCCCATCTTTTTCCCGGCACTAACGTGCCGGGCTATTATATTCCGCCACTTCGCGGCTGGTTTTTCGTAGGTTTCGGTCCACCGTTTTTCCCGAAATCTAGCGGTCACCCGCACACTTAAGCGCGGCGCCACCCAAAATCCAAGCGAAGCGAGTTTTTCAGAGCCTGCTGAAGTCGCAGGTCAGGGATCAATACAGCGGCGGCTGGCCCTCCGGCCGGGTCTTCCATCGCCGGTGCACCCACAGCCATTGTTCCGGATATTTCCGCACATAGTCTTCGATCACTTTTGTGAATCTCTGCGTATTGGCGACGATGTCCGCCTCCAAATCCCCGGTTCGAATCAGCTCCAGAGCGGGATCAAACCGCAGCCGGTACTTCCCCAGGGCGTCATCCCAGATGGTGAAGCCCGGCACTACTGCCGCGTCCGTGCGCAGAGCAATGCGCGCCAGGCCGCTCGCCGTACAAGCCGGGATGCCAAAGAAATCTACGAACACCCCCTGCGGCGGCGTCATATTCGTGTCCATCAAGATACCGACGGTCTCCCCTGCCTTCATCGCGCCGAGCAGGCCGCGCACGAAGTCGTCCTTGGCGACGGTCTTATTGCCATGCATGGTGCGGTAGCTCTGGAGCAGGCGGTCGAGATAGGGATTGTCCATGGGCCGCATGACCACATGCAGCCAGTGCCCATGCAGAGAATGGGCGAACGCGGAAAGCTCCCATCCCCCAAAATGCGCGGTCACGAACAGCACGCCCTTGCCGCGCGCGTACGCACGCTCGTAGTTCTCGAGCCCGTCGTACACGACGATCTGCTCGATGTTGTTCAGGGTATAGCGAGGAAACTGGCAGATCTCGGCGAGCTGCCGCCCGAGGGAAGTGAACTCTGCGCGCAGGATGCGTTTGCGCTCGGCTTCAGATTTGTCGGGGAATGCCAGCGCGAGATTGCGCATGCCGACTCGGCGCAGGCGAACGTGCAGAAGATAAACAGCCAGCGCGATGCCGACCGCGAACGCGCGCGAAAGTCTTCGCGGCAGGATCCCCAGAATCTTGATGAACGGCCAGGCTGCCGCGTATTCGAGTTTCCGCCGCATCGGGAGAGCAGGGACCAGGGGTCAGGGACTAGGGCTTAGGGGATAGAGGCTAGTTCATGGAGAAAGAGTTTTTGCTAGTCCCTATCCCCTAGTCTCTAGCCCCTGCGGTCTCTAGCCTCTGCAGTTTCCAGCTACTTCGCCGCCTCCTGCGCCCACTTGGCCAGCGTGGTCAGAAATGGACCGGCCGCGGCGGGCGGATCGATTTCCCCTTTGAGGGTTGCGGGAAAAGTGACCATGTGCCCGTAAAACTCGCGCGTGCTGTCCTTGTCCTGCTTGATCACGGCGCCGTTGAGCGTTACTCCGGCAAACACGCCCCGGGCGCGGGAATAGGTGAGCACTTCGGCGCGCATCTTCCAATCGGTGTTGCCTTCGGCCTGCCGGCCCACCGGGCCCGCCGCGACCGAAGCATCCGCGCCCAGTTCGAACTTGCTCGAGAGCAGATTCTTCATGCCATTGTCATTCATGATGAGCATGATCAAATCGACTGCCTGGCCGCCGATCTGAAGTCCGAAGCTGCCGCCCTCGACGCTGAAAAATGCAGGGGAGCTCCAGCCTTTGGGCGTGCGGCAACTGGCCATCCCGCGGCCGTATTTGGCCCCGAAGATGAATCCGCCTTTCAGCATCGATGGCACCACGGCCACGCACTCGGCCGAACCCAGAATCTGCTGCGGAATACCCTTGTCGGGTGCTGCCTGGATTTCGTCCAATACATCGGCCGCGGCCTGGACGCGGTCCGTGGCCTTCGACTCCTTCGGCTGATCATCGGCTGCGGCCGCAAAACCGCAAAGCGACACAACGAGTGCCAACAGCACAAGCTTTTTCATGGTTCCTCACCACAAAACAGAATTCACTGGGATCTAATACTTGGATTGTAAATGAAATCGTGCAGTTGCATGGGAGCGGTTGTACGAGTCCGCCGTCCCTTGCGGAGGCGGTGTCAAAATCTTTCTTTCGCCCCTTTGGGGCTCGGCAATTTCCCACTTGCTCCCACGACTTGCGCCGTGGGCTGTATGCTTGCGCCGCTTCGCGGCTAAGGGAAATTCGGTGGACAAAAAAATGCGGGGCTGAAAGCAGTGACCCTAATCGCCACTCTCAACCCCGTCTCCCAGGTTCTGTGGTAGGTGAAGCGAGTATGGGACACACCCGCCGAGGCGACAAGATTACGAAGGTAAGTGGCTTGCCGGTGACCCTTGGTTGGTCGGGTCTGGGCGGCGGTTCTGGTTCTGGACTTTGAACGCTCACCAGCACTGGACTCTATGGCAGCTACTGTGCGCCATAAATGTCCCGCGCTCGAAGGAACCGTCGGCAAACTGCAGTTCGTAGGTCGGCTGAATCTTGGAAAGTCCTGGTTTGCCGAAATCAATGGTTCCGCTGACCGCCTGATCGCACTTGGATTCCGCGTTAAGGCAGCGGACCACGGTTGCTGACTGTGCCGGATTCCTCCACCGCAAAACTTTCACTGGTCCCCCCTGGCTGTCTCCGGCGTCAGAGAATCGCACGTTGAGGTAAGGAGGCGGCGGCACGTTGAGGGAAGGAGGCGGCGGCAGTTCGATCCGTTTGGTACATTTCACCCGAACGGTGGTGAGTGTAATCCCTGATTCCGGCTGGTCCACGGGGCCACACCCGTTCCAATACCGCCCGAATGAGAACTTCAACTTCGCAGTTTGGTTGGCTTGCGCGGCGGCAGGAGTCACAAGCGCTGTGAGAACTGAAATCAACAGCCCCAGTGCTACGCGCGACCTCATATTTCCTGCCCCGCCCGGTGCTTCTTGGCTAGAAGCTAAGAGCCAAGAGCTAGAAGCTGCTCTACTTTGTGGTCACCAGCGAGTGCGTGATGGCATGCACCGAGAGCGCGATGCGGTTCTGCACGCCGACTTTGCGCATTAGTTTGGCGACGTGGGCTTTCACGGTGCGCTCTTCAATTCCCAGTTGCCCGCCGATTTCTTTGTTGGAGCGTCCGGCCACCAGCATTTCCAGAACTTCTTTTTCGCGGTCGGTGAAGGTCACTCGGCCCGCCGGAAAGATTCTCCCCGGAGCCGACGACACGCGCTCAATGAACAACGACAGGACGCGCCGCGGGGCCCATACCGATCCCTGATTGACGATGCGAATGGCCTGCGCGAATTCTGCCGGCGTGGCGGCTTCGTCCACATAACCCTTGGCTCCGGATGCAATCGCCTTCAGAATCGTTTCTTCGTCAATGCCGGAGCCGGTCACGATGATGCGCAAATCCGGACGCGTGGCCTTCAGGCTGGCCATCACGTCAAACAAATTTTGTCCGGAGCGGTTGCCGAGCAGGATCAGGTCGATGCCTTGCAGCGTGCTGATTTCAGGTAGGGCGGCGGAGATCAGTTCGAACTCGGGCTCGGAGTCGAACAATGCCCGGAAGCCCACGAAGCGCAAAGGATCGCTTTCCACCACCGCAATTCGGATGACTGGTTTTCTGGCGACTGCTGCTTTCATAGTTTTCCCTAAGGGTTCTGAATTCTTCTACTCAGCATAGTAGTAAATCGCCGTGATGCAAAGAGAACGTGACCGAAGTGAAATTACCGGAGTAACATGGAAATGCGGTGCCAGGATGGACTTCTGGCATGAAAACTCAAAACGAAAACGGCTTCGCGTTCCGTCGCAGGACACGGCACCGCTCAGTGGCTCCTTCCGGAGAGAAAATGAAACTCGCCGCTCTAGTCAGCTCCCTGATTCTGATAGTCGTCACGCCTCTACTGAGCCAGCAACCTCCGGCACAGCCGAGCGCACCTGAGCCGCCGGCTCCCTCCGGTCAGGCTTCCCCCGCTCCAGCGCAGGCGCCCGCCTACACACCCAAGTACAAAACCGATCCCGCTCGTTCCGACTCGGAATTCGCCGCGCTCGCCTACATGCGGGTTGTGATGCGGGCTCAGGTAGGGTTCTACAAGCAATACGGTCACTATGCCAATACGCTGGCGCAGCTGGTGCACTCCGGAACCTTCACGCAGCGCATGGTCAATCCCGACCGCGGGGACTACACGGTCGGCTACAAGGGAAAGAAAGACAGCTACATCCTCACCCTGACGCCCAAGAACATGGACGCGCAGCACCGTTCGTTCTACGCCGAGGATGACGGCAAGATTCACGGTGACGAGACCAAGGCGGCCGACGGCAGCTCTCCGGTGGTGGAGACGCACAAGTGGTGAGTAGGACAGGCGACAGTGTCCGGGGCGGAAAAGCAGGTTCCTCACCGCCGCTTCGCGCCGGTTCGGAATGACATCTCTTAATCTTAATGGCATCTCTTGTCTTAGTGGCATCTCTTGTCTTAGTGGCATCTCTTGTCTTAATGGCATCTCTTGTCTTAATGGCATCTCTTGTCTCTTGATGGCATCCCTTACGGCTGCTCGTCCGCCTCTGGGATTACCGAGACTTGTACGCTCTTTCGCTCGCCCTCAGCAACGTGCAGGGGGGTTCCCTGTGCTTCGCAGCTCTTGAGAAATTCCGGGTTGTAGTAGGCCTCGCCGTCCAAGCTCTCCCAGGCGAACAGCGTGTACTCGCCCGGCGGAATTCCGTGCAGCGTGAAGCGCCCGTTCTGATCGCTCACCGTCTTGCGGTACAGATCGACGCGCCCGCGCAATCGCGCCTCTGGCACAGCCACCACCACCGTATTCGCGACCGGCAAGCCCTTGGCGTCGGTTACCACGCCATTCGCCACACCGCCGTTGGCGCTCCCCACCAGATCGAGCACAACCGCTCCACCGTTCACGCTGATTCCGGCATCGCCGGCGTCACGGGTTGCCGCGGCGACTGATTTCAGGAACCAGTCACCGCTGCCCGCACCGTCCCCGGCAAACTGCACGTAGTAGTTTCCCGGTGGAACATTCTTCCACTCGAAGCTTCCATCAGGGGCCACGTGGGCGAGCTGGGAGAAGCCTTCTCCCAGACTGAATCCGCCCGGAATCTCGTCCTCGGCGTCGGACGGACGCAAGGCGAGAAAGATCGCATCCGGATCAAACCGGCCCAGGGCGCCCTTGGTCTCGAGGCGCAGGCGCCCGTGAATCCACGCGCCCGGTTGCGGCGCCAGCCGCAGGCCTTCCACGTTGCTCGCTACCACTTGCAGGGATTGCCGCGCCATCAGCGGTACAGAGTCATTCTCGACTGTCGCCAGGATCGTGTATGCGCCGGGCGAGACATCGCGAATTACGAAGGAGCCATCCTTGCGCACGTCGGCGCCGCTCAGGGTCGAGCTGAAATCGCGCGACTGCAGCATGATCGCTGCCTGGGATCGCGGCGGCAGATTGACGATTGACCCGCGAATGCTCAGGCTCGGGCTTGGGGTCAGCGAAAAATTCGCGGGGAATTCGTCGCCCGCGTGTAATGGGATGGGAGCGGCCTGGCCGCGATCGGCCGTGCCGGGATAGTACGTCTGTTGATAAGCCATCTCCTCCTTGCCAGATGCTCCAGCTTTTTGTGTCTCAGCCGCAGCCGCGCCCGCCGATTCGATCAGGCTCTTGAAGTCCGGCGGTGGACTGACTGAGAGGTAATAGTTCCCTGCTGCCAGGTTGGCGATGCGATAGTCGCCGAGATCGTTGGTGCGCTCCGAGCCTGCCTGCTCCCAGCGGCTGCGCCCAGAAGCGAACGTATGCCGCAGCACGGATACCTGGGCATTGGGCATCGGCTCGCCGTCTTCGTCGGTGACGCGCCCGCGCACGACGGCGGCCGCCTGCAAGCGAATGCTGAGGTCTTTCAGTTCCTGTCCTGCCGCCACATCCAGCACGCGGCCGTCGGTCCGGGCGCGGTGCTTGTCAACTTCGAGCAATCCCGTGCGCTCGGCGAACAGGTGATACCGCCCGGGCAGAATGCCTTCGATGTGGAAGGTGCCCTCCGCCCCGGTGACCGCGGTATAGTCGCCGCCCTCGGCCTGGTTTTCGGCGATCAGTTCGACTAGCGCCTTCTTCACCGGCTCGCCGCCAGGCTCTTTGGTGACGATGCCTTCGATCACGGCCCTGGACGCCGGTTTAGCCGCGCCCGCAGGGGCTTGCCCTGCGGCGCTGACGCCTATCAGAACAACCAGCAAACATGTAGAAACCAGCTTCATGGGTTCAACTTCGGGGAAGGTCCGGGGAGCGGCTAAGCGTGGGGAGCGGACACGCGAAGCTCATTCTATCGCGGAGGACAGGAGGTCCCAAAGGGTTTCTTGGCGGCATGGGAAACCTGCAGAAATCAACTCGATCTAGCTTGCCAGTGCCCGAAAGGTCTAAACTTTCTGGATGTCCCCGGGGTGCGGTATGACACAAGCTCTTGGCCCGCGGCGTTCATTATTTCTAGTCATCGCGCTCGAGTTTGCCCTCGCGGGATGTGGCTCCAACGCTTCCTCGCCGGGACGGCAACCAACATCCCTGGGCGCCACCGTGGACGCAATCGCGCAGGCAGCCCTGCAGCAACAGGGTATTCCGGGCATGACCGTGGCCCTCGCGAAAAAAGGCTCCCTGCTCTACGTCCAGGGATACGGGCTCTCTGATCTGACCACGCACCAGACACCCCAACCGAACACCATCTTCGAAATCGGATCCATCACCAAGCAGTTCACGGCTGTCTTGATCATGAAGTTGCAGGAGCAGGGTCGGCTGCACGTGGACGATGCGCTGACAACTTATTTGCCGGAGTTTCATTTTCCGGCCAACATCACCCTGCGCATGATGCTGACCCACACCTCCGGCCTCGCCGATTTCACCAATTTCCCGCAACTCGGAGACTGGGTAAAGCATGGAGTGTCGGAAGCCACTGTGCTGACGGCAGTAAGCCAGGCGCCCCTCGTATTTCAGCCGGGCACCCAGTATTCGTACTCCAACAGTAATTTCTTTGCCCTGGGAACGATCATCGAAAGGCTTACCGGGCAGTCCTACGCGGCTAGCCTCGCCCAGTCCATCTTTCAGCCGCTGGGATTGATGAACACCTATTACTCTCTTCCCCCGGCGGGCCAGGCAGCAACCGGCTACACCGACAACGGAGCGGGGTTGGTTCCGGCAATCGTGTGGGATCGCTCTGCCGCGTTCGCCGCCGGGGCGTTGAGCTCGAATGTGTCCGATCTGGTTGCCTGGGACAATGCCCTGACCCACGGAAGAGTCGTTTCTCCAGCTTCTTTCACAGCCATGACAACCCCCAACGGCTTCCTTATGCCAGACGGAAGTTCCTATGGGTTCGGGCTGGTTCTGTCGACGTTCAACCACCGGCAGGTGGTGTGGCACAACGGCCAGATCGGCGGATTTACCGCTGAGAACGCCGTCTTCCTCGACAGCGGGTTCACTGTGGTGGTGCTGACCAACGATCAGAATGCCGACACCGATGCGATCGTAGTCCAGATCATGGGCGCGGTATGCAATGCGTCGCAACTGTCGGGAAACTGCTGAGCGGGTGCGGGGCGGACACTCCCTTCGACAAGCTGGCACGGTGCGGCTGGCAGCAGCTTAACTATCTTTGCGGTACAGCAGATTGCGCATGGCTTCGCGGCGGGCGGCGTTGGCCTGCTTGTCGGTCTTCAACACGTCGGCATCGTGCTTCGTCTTCGCATCGGCTTCCTCTTCGCTGCACGACGGACAGCGGTTGGCGAAGCCGGGCTTGCCCGGTTTGAGCTCAAATTCTTCGCCGCAAACTACGCAGGTTTTGACGGGGTAGGACGGCATGGTGACTTCAATTTTATCGCGAAGTATTGGCTTTGCCCTGGGACTAACGGAAAGCAGGTTCCTCACCGGGCCTTTGGCCCGGTTCGGAATGACATCGGTTTTTCAGGTTTTAGGGTTTTCGGTTTTTCCACAGGCGCAGTGTGAGAGCTGTCACAGCTTCTGTCTCCCGTAATGCTCTAACGTGATGTCATTCCGAATCGGCGCGAAGCGGCGGTGAGGAACCTGCTGTTTGCCCAGGGAAGGGCACGATGCCTGACGAGAAGCTCTACTACGTCTACATTCTTTCGAGTCGAAGCCGTGCTATTTATGTCGGCATGACCGGATTCCTCATGGCCCGCATGTTGAGGCACAGAGCGGGTGAAGGCGGCGACTTCACCCGAAAGTACAATATTCACCGGCTGGTGTACTACGAAGTTTTTCACAGCGTGGCTGCGGCGATTGCGCGCGAGACCGAGATCAAGAAATGGAGGCGGGAGAAGAAAGTGGCGCTCATCGTTCAGAAGAATCCGACATGGGAAGACTTGGCGGCAGAGTGGGGGCGGCCGGCTGTGATGCGGTGGAAGCGACCAGCAGGTTCCTCACCGCCGCTTCGCGCCGGTTCGGAATGACATCGGTTTTGAGATTGGCCGTAGCGGGGCGGTGTGAGACGTATGAGGCGGGGTAAGACGTACGAGGCGGTGGGAGGCGGTAGGACCCGCTGTGAGGCAGTGGAACGCAAAGCACTGGTTGATGTCATTCCGAACCGGCGCGAAGCGGCGGTGAGGAACCTGCTTTTCTGACTGCCGTCCGCGATCAATTCAGGAAGTACTGCCGGTACAGCGTATCTCTCTGCGCTGGTCTGAATCCTGCATCGCGAATAATCCTGCGCAACTCTTCTTCTGTCGTGCAATTCGTGACGCCCGCGGCCCGCACCACATTCTCTTCGAGCATCACGGAGCCGACGTCGTTGCCGCCGAAGCGCAGGCCCATCTGGCAGACTTTCAATCCCTGCGTGACCCAGCTTGACTGCACGTTCAAGAAGTTCGACAGATACAGCCGCGAAATCGCAAGCACTTTCAGGTAGTCGACCGCTGTCGCCTCGTCCCAATGGCGGCCGCCGAGCGCGGTGTGCTGCGGCTGAAAGCTCCACGGGATGAACGCTGTAAACCCGCCAGTCTCTTCCTGCAGTTCGTAGAGCCGCTGGAAGTGGTTGATGCGGTGCTCGTACGTCTCTCCTACGCCGAACATCATGGTCGCGGTGGTGCGCATGCCGATCTGGTGGGCTGTGCGGTGCACGTTGATCCAGTCGTCGGTGAGGCATTTCAGGCGCGCGATCTTGTAGCGGACTTCGTCGTCGAGAATCTCCGCCCCGCCGCCTGGGATTGAATCCAGCCCGGCATCGCGCAGGCGCAGAATCGTGTCGCGGATTGATAGCCCGCTGTACTCGGCAATCGCGATAATCTCCGACGCCGAATAACAATGCAGATGCACCTGCGGAAAACGCTCCTTGATTCCCCGCAGCATCCTCTCGTGCCAATCGATCTTCAGATCGGGATGCAGCCCGCCCTGCATCAGCACGCCCGTGCCGCCGAGTTCGACCGTCTCGCGAATCTTCTCGTAGATCGTGTCGAAGTCGAGAATGTAGCCTTCCTTGGCCGCCGGCCCTTTCAGCGGGCGGTAAAACGCGCAGAAGGTGCAGTACTCGGTGCAGAAATTGGTGTAGTTGATGTTGCGGTCGATGATGTAGGTGACCACGCGCTCGGGATGCAGCTTCCGCCGCACGGCGTCGGCTTCCATCCCGATGCCGATCAGGTCATCGGATTCAAACATTTCGAGCGCTTCAGCCTTGGTGAGGGACATGAGGATCACAGAACCAATTCAATTCTAGCGGAGGAAACACAATCCTTCCAGGAAGCGATCCATTCAGTGACCACTCTGCACGAAGGCAAACCGCCGGCAGATTGAGGCCAGGGGCGCGCCTGAGGGCCTGAGCGCTCTCCTCCTTTCGAATGAATACTTTTGCTCTGCTGGGCAGAAAAATTTGCGCGATCCGGAACGCCACCGCGGTTGAATCACAAATTGCCCCTTTCCTGTCAACGAAGTAGCTGGCATCCGGAGGATACTCTGTTCGCGAGGAATGGACCGTTGATTGCATCGTAAGAGGTGGGTTCGACCCCGGCAGGTCGGGATGTGATGAGAACCGCTCCAATCCGGATCATTTGTTTCCTGCTGATGGTCCCGGGCGTAGTGCTTTGCCAGCAGCCGGATACGCGCGGCGCCGCCAACTCCCTGCCCGACGCTCCGACCGTCCAGACGCCCGCGCGCGAACAAATGGTGCGTGCGTTCTGGGACACAGCGCGTCCACCTGTGGACACGCTGAGCTTGGCTGATGGTCAGCAGGGAGCTGAGTCTAACTCAGCTCCGTTCGAGTTCAACGTGCTGCCAAAAGCCAAAAACTGGGCGGATTCTTCTCCACAGGCTTCTTCGCTGTTCAGCGCTTCTGAGACCAACTCGGCCGATAAAAGTCTGATGGGCCGCGCGGCGGAGGCAGCTTCGAGCGTGGTCTATACGCGCGACCTTGAAGGAAGAAAGCGCCTGAACACATCCTATCTTCTGAGGGTCGCGACCATGGCTGCAGCGCATGTCGCCTACCGCCCGTATTGGCGGCGCTCCGCTTCCCAACCGCTTGGCGACTTCGGCTCGACGATCGGCAGCGAAGCGGGGATGAACGTGCTCCACACGTTCGAACCCGGGATCCGGCAATTAGTGAAAAACCACGAGCCCAGATTTGTATCCCGCATCCAGCTGAGATCTCATCCCGACTAATCGCAGGAGCCCGGCGATCCCGTAGGGCACGGGATCTGGGGCAGTCCCCTGCGGCCGTTTGACACCGTTTCCCACCTTACCTAGACTGCCAGAGTAGAGGTTCTGCGAGGACCATTCATGGGCTGGCTGCAAAACAAGTTTGAGAAGAACTTCCTGATCTCGACCGTCGACTACGTCTTCAACTGGGCGCGCAAGTCGGCGGTGTGGCCGATGACCTTCGGCCTGGCCTGCTGCGCGATCGAGATGATCGCGTCGTCGACGGCGCGCTTCGACATTGCGCGGTTTGGGTCGGAAGTATTCCGTCCCTCGCCGCGGCAGAGCGACCTGATGATCGTTGCCGGCACGGTCACGCTGAAGATGGCACCCGTGGTGAAGCGCATCTACGATCAGATGCCCGACCCGAAGTGGGTGATCTCGATGGGAGCCTGCTCGTCGGTCGGCGGCCCGTTCAATACGTATGCCGTGCTGCAGGGCGTGGACAAGATTGTCCCGGTCGATGTCTATGTGACCGGATGCCCGCCGCGCCCCGAAAATCTTTTCTACGCGCTGCTCAAGCTGCAGGACAAGATCGACACCATGACGCTGGCCCGGAAACCCACCGAAGTGCGGCTGGATCCGAATATGGTGGAGAACTTCAAGCGGCAGGTCATGATCGCGCAAACGTTGCAGCCGAAGTAGCATTCTCAACTACCGGAACAGCAGGTTCCTCACCGCCGCTTCGCGCCGGTTCGGAATGACATCTATTAGAGGACGGCGTCGGGAGAAAGGGCGTCGTGGGTGCAGTCTGAAGCACTATGCGCGCAACGTGATGTCATTCCGAATCGAGGCGAAGACTCGGTGAGGAACCTGCTTTCTTGGCACATCGCGATGTCATTTCGGCCTATGCCTTTTACCCAGCTGACAACGCAATCTGAACTGCCTATCGCCGGCGAGGCCAAGGAATTTCCCTGCGGCGAGAAGACCCTCTGCATCGCCAACGTGAACGGCACCTACAGCGCTATGGACAACATCTGCCTGCATCGCGGCGGCCCGCTCGGTACCGGCGTGATCCTGAACGGCAAGGTCATCTGCCCTTGGCACGGCTGGGAGTGGGATCCGAAAACGGGCGTGCATGACGCGAGCGCCAAGGTCGCCGTGTATCCGCTGAAGATTGAGAACGGAGAAGTGTTGGTCGAGATCTAACTGGCATGAGTCCAGTCACCCACTTTCTGACGGGCTGGGTCTTTGCCAACTGCGCGAAGTTGGATCGGAAAGAGCGGGCAATTGTCACGCTCGCCTGCGTCGCACCCGATATCGATGGGCTCGGCATTGTTCCGGAACTGCTGACGCGGAATTCCACGCATCCCCTGATATGGTTCACGCAATATCACCATTCATTGCACACACTGGCATTCAGTCTGGTTGTTGCCGCCATCGCGTTCGCGTTAGCACGACAGCGCTGGAAGACAGGAATTCTAGCTTTCGTGAGCTTTCATCTGCATTTGTTTGAAGACGTGCTGGGCTCGCGTGGGCCGGATGGTTATCAGTGGCCGATTCCGTATCTGGCGCCGTTTTCTTCAGCGCTGCAGTTGGCCTGGCGCGGGCAGTGGGGATTGAACGCGTGGCCGAATGTGGTGCTGACGCTTGCGCTGCTATTGGTCACATTCTGGCTGGGATGGCGGCGGGGGTTCTCGCCGTTGGAGATGATTTCGACGAAGGCGGACGCAGCATTTGTGGAAGCCTTGCGGCACCGCTTCAAGATGCACTCCAGCGGCTAAAGCCGATTCGATAACTTCGCCTCTTCGGCACGACTGAAGTCGTGCCCTTCCAGGTTTTTCCGTGCACACTCTCGGCCCTTAAGGGCCGCTCTTCCAGTCGGCGCAGGCAGCCGCTCAAGAGCGTCGAGCTTCGCTCGACCGGACCGCCGGGGGCGGCTGTCCCTACATGAGCTTCTTTGGCACAAGCGTTCTTATCCCAGTATGCGCAGAAACTTTCCTGGCTGGTTGTCGTAGCCGGGGAAGACTTCGGCCAGATTCTTGTTGCCCAGGTGACGCGCGACACCCTCGCCAATCACTTGGCGAAAATCGGTGGTGAGCGCCAGGTCGCGGCCTTCGTAGAGTTGCGACTGATCGAGACCAGGCCAGCGGCCGTAGACGCGGCCTCCTTTCACCGGGCCTCCGAGAACGAACATGACGTTGGCATGGCCGTGGTCGGTGCCGCGGTTGCCATTTTCACGAGCGGTGCGGCCGAACTCAGACATGGTGATGACAACCGTGTCTTCGCCGAGATCGCCGAGATCATTCCAGAACGCTGCGAGCGACTGCGAGAAATCGCCGAGCACGTTGGCCAGCTGGCCTTCGGCGGCGCCTTCGTTGACGTGGTGGTCCCATCCGCCGATGTCGGCGAACGCGACTTGTACGCCGAGATTCGCCTTGATCAGCTGTGCGAGCTGACGCAGGCTGTCGCCGAAGCGGCCCTTGGGATAGTTGGCATTCGCCGCAGGCGTGTACTTGCCGGGATCGGCTGCCTTGAGCATCTTCACCGCGTCGAACGTCTCTTCCCCGGTTCCGTGCAGCACGCTGTCGGAGGAATGGTCGTACATGGCTTCGAACGCGCTGGCGGCGGGCGAAGGCTTCGGGCCGCGTCCGCCGACGGAGAAGTCGTTGATGTTGTTCATGGCGACCGCAGCCTCGTTGCCGCTGAGGATGCGCGGCAGCGAAGGCCCGAGCGCAATGGCGCGAAATGGAGAATTCTGCGGCGTCACAGGCAGGTCGCGGAGCGAGCGGTTGAGCCATCCGTCTTCGGTGGACTTCACGCCGGGCGTGCCCGTTTCCATGAAGTCCTGGGCGTCGAAGTGCGAGCGCGTCGTATCGGGCGATCCGGCAGCATGGACGATCGCCAAGTGACGCTGCTGCCACAGCGGCTGAAACGCCGACAGCGCGGGATGCAGGCCGAAGTGGCCGTCGAGGTCGAGCACCGCTTTGCGCGGGATGTTGATGCTGGGCCGCATGGCGTAGTACTGCGGCTCGGCGTGGGGAACGACGATGTTCAATCCATCGGCCGCGCCACGCTGGAAGATGACGACCAGGCGCTTGTTGCGCGTGCCGGCCTCGACTGCGCCAAATGCAGCGCGGGTTAGAAAGCTCGGCACCGCAGCCGTGCCCACGACGGCGAGGGCGCTGTTGCGAAGGAAAATGCGGCGGGTTGGCATAGTGCAACTCCTCGATTCCAGCTCTTTCACCGAGCACTGGGGCTAAAGCCCCCGATTTCAAAACTCCCTTACGCGGCCCTGAAGGGCCGCTCTTCTACGGAGCCTTCCGGCGACAGGCTGAGTGTCAGCTAGCTCATCTTCTCTGAAACTCCGGCGAGCCCAGCAGCAGGCCCGCGATCATGTTCGCGTCTGGCGGCTTCGGCTTCGGGCCGCTGTTGCCCTGTGTCTGGGCCACGATCGAATCGTGCGTCTGCCGCGAGACGTCATCCGTCAGCAGCTTCGACTCGAGCGTCGAAAGCGCAAGAGACGGATCAGGCGGCACCGGCGGTCCTCCCGCTAACTGCACTGCATCAACTTTCACTCCGCGAATTCTGCCCGCAGTCAGCGCCAGCGCGAAATTCATGCGATTCAGCAACGCCGCAGAACTGACCCAGGTCTCTGCTTTCATGGAATAGCCGGTGGGCGGCTGCGCTCCGTAGAGCGGCATGCCCATGCGATTGATCTGGTTGGCCAGCGGCATCGCGTCGTCGACGTCGGCGCCGGTCGCGCGCACGGCCGAGGCGACAAATTCAAGTGGAGTCTTGACTTTTGCGCGATAGGCGTCGTCGGCCCAGAACTCGGGCGAGTGAAACAAAGTCGACAGCACTTCACGGATGTCGCCCTTCTTCTTCTCGAAGGTCTTCGCCATGCGATCGACCAGCGCCGGCGGCGGATCGTCGGATACAAAGCGTTGTGCGAGTTTCAAAGAAATAAAGTGCGCGGTCTGCGGGCTCGTCGCCAGCATGTGCAGGATCTGACGGCCTTCGTCTTCGCCCTTGGGCTTGATGCGATGGCCGAGAACGAACTTCGGCCCCGGCTCGTGCTTGCGCGGATCGAACTGGAAGCTGCCGCCCTCGTTGGGCTTGTCGATGGTCCAGCCGGTGAATACCTTGGCGACTTCGGTGACATCGCGTTGCGAGTAGCCGCCGTTCACGCTGAGCGTGTGCAGTTCCAGCAACTCGCGCCCGTAATTTTCGTTCAGGCCGCTGTTGGGGCGGGCCTTTCCGTTCGCGTTGGGATTGCGCGGCGGATAACGGTACGGCCCGCGCGGCCCCGGGCGCCCCGGAATTCCCAGGCCTTGCATGGAGTTCGGCCCCACGCTGAGCCAGTTGTCGAGATAGAACAGCATCGCTGGACTCTGCGCGGTCGCGACCAGCAGATCCTCGAACTTGCCCAGAGCGCGCGGACGAATCACGTTCTGCTCGTAACTGGTGAGCATCACCCGGTCGGCGCCTTTGCCGATGAACACGTTGAAGTGGTTGAGCCAGAAATCGGCCATCACCTCCTCGAGCTGGCGCTCACTGTAAATGGCGCGCAGCAGCTTGGCCTGCATCAGTTCGTCGGTGACGACACTCTGCGGATTGTTCATGGCCTGCAGCGTTTCCCTCTGCCTGGGATCGAGCCCGGCAAGGAAATCCTGCCCTTTGCCGCCGCGCATCTGGTCGGCGAAGGCGAGTTGCTCGTCGGCGCTCATGGCCATGACCTTCTTGTAACGCTCGGCGGGCGGAAGATCGACGAGGCTTTGCACTTTCAGATCAGCGTAAAGCCGATCTTCGAGCTGGCGGGATTCGGCGTCGTCTGCGGCCGTAGGCGCCGGGCTGGCGGCCTTTGACGAAGACCCAAAGGATCGGAACCCATCATCGCTGTGCGTGGCCGACGATGGCGCGGGATTGTTGGCGCTCGCGTCCATCGGAGCGTTCGTTGCTGCGGTCATCGAATTGGTATCTGCGTTCATGGCGGGAGTAGCGTCCGGGCTGGCTGCAGCGGCGGCGGCGAGTTCTTCCATGGTCTTTGCGCCTTCCGAGGCCGGAGGCCCGGACGCAGCGGCAGCCGGCGCCGGTTGCGAAACAGCGGTCGCTTCCGCCTTCTGCTGTTTTTCCTGCTCTCGCTGCTGCAACCGCGCGATCTGCACCTGATACACAGCGCGCCGGGCGGGATCGGAAGGCATGGGCTTCTTGCCATCCAGAACCTGCTTGACCAGCGCACCGTCCGGGAATTCCTCTGCGATGTCGTGCGAACTCATGCGCAGCGTGCGGAAGGGCGCCAGGCGGGACTCGGTAGCAGAATCTGAGATCTTCTCGGGATGAAGTTGCAGATCAATCCAGCGATCGACGCCCATGGCCATGACCTGATCGACGTCTCCCGGGCGCGGGCCGAACGCGAGGCGATTGAGCGCATGGACGGCGCGCTTGTGCTCGTCAAGGTTCGCGGTCGAAGGCTGATCTTTCTTCTTGGCGAGAAGCTGCGGGACCACTAGAGCCAGGCTCAGGCACAGCAGGAGCAGGGCGAGCTTAGCACGGCCGGTTTTCATGAAGACTCCCGGGAAGACAAAACTTCTCTCCATTATGAACCCGGAGCGGGGGAAAAGTTGCTGGCGGAGGTGGTTCGGGACGACGCGAAAGTCATTGTGGGACAAGAGCTTGGGAGGGGGCAGGAATGAATTCGCGATCTCCCCGGATGCAGGTTCTGCCGAAGCGCTCAAAAAGCCTGGACCGCAAAGTGCGCGAAGAAATGCCGCAAAGGACGCCAAGAAAAGCCGGGACGTGGAGGAGGCATTCGAACGGGAAGGCTTTTAAGTCAGATATTTCTTTTCGCGCGAGACTTTGTGCTGCAAAGTTGCCGCGAGATGATCGATGTCGGTGGCCGCAATGTTCACCGCCATGCCGTGCAAAAGCGGCGTCCGGTTGCTGCCCACCGCATCGCGGCGCACCTGAATCAGCAGTCCCTGAACCACATTGGGATCGAACTTCTCCGGAGTCAGGCGCACCAGGTCGCTCAGCGCGCTGCCCACGGACATGGGAGCACGATATGGCCGCGCGCTGGTCATGGCGTCGAACGAGTCGGCGATGCCCACGATGCGCACCGCCATCGGCAGGTCGTTCAAGCCGAGCTTGTCGGGATAGCCCGAGCCGTCGCTGCGTTCATGGTGCCAGCGCACGGCCTCGGGAATCTTGGGCCAGGGGAACTGCACGCTGCTGACGATCTGGTGGCCGACGGTCGTATGATCGGCCATCTCGCGGAATTCCTCGGGATTGAGCGCTCCGGGCTTGCCGAACAGCCGCCGGTCGACGGCGACTTTTCCGATGTCGTGCAGATACCCGGCGCTGCGCAGCGCGGCGACCTCGCTGGGCTCCATGCCCATGGCTTCTCCGATGGCGGCGGCATAGCGGCCGACCCGCAAGGAATGGCCGTGAATGTTGACGTGCTTCACGTCAATGGCGGTGGCAAAGGCTTCGAGCGCGTTGTCATAGAAGCCGTGCAGCGAGGCCATCAGGCGCAGATTTTCCGAGACACGCTGCGCGATGGTCTGGGTCAACGCGTGATTGTGCACGGCCAGCGCAACGTAGCCACAGAGCAGTTGCAGGGCGTCGAGTTCGCTGTCTTCGTAGAGCGCGTCGCCAGGGCGGCGGCCGAGCGCGATCACGCCCGCCAATTTCCCCGCCGCTTTCAGCGGCGCGATGCACTTGAAGAGTTCCGGCGCGACGTTGCCGTTGGAACTCAGGAACACCGAACAGGTCGAGGAGTTGAGAACAATCGGGCCGCGGGCCGCCATCAGCGCGTGCACGTGCTTGGGCAGCAGAGGAACGAATGCCGGATCGGGCATCAGGACGAATCCCTGCGCCGCGGCCGAGGTCAGCATGGCGGGCTTGTCGTTGAACAGAAACAGCACAGCCTCGCGCGCGCCCGCCGCTTCCATCACGGAGGCCAGCATGATGCGCGAGGCTTCGGAAAACTCGTGCTCCACCGCCAGCGTGGGGCCGAGCTCCGAGAGCGCCTCGACGGTGTGCAACAACCGCCGGAAATTGTTGGTCTGAATCGCCAAGACGAAGTGCGACCAGATCGCCGAGCAGATTGAGCGTAACACGCAGGAAAGTGCGTGCGCGAGGGCGTGTGTTGGTTAGTTTGATGCTTAGCCGGCAGGATTGAGTAATTGCGGAATCGGGTGATTGGGAAATTTCAAACCCAAAAGCTCCGCACACAGTTTTTTCAATTACTCAATTACCAGATTTCCCAATTACGCAATCTCCGATCGAGAGCGGTCGAGCAGCTTATTGCGTGTCGCTAGAAGTGCTCGCGCAGTTCGGCGAAGCGGCCGACGATGAGGAGCTTCTGCCCGGCGGGAGCAGGATTGACCTCCTCATGCTCGAGGATCCAGGTGTCTCCATGGGGCACGAAGACGGCGTGCAGTCCGGCGGCCAGCGCGGGATTGATGTCGGATTTCGGGCTGTTGCCCACCATCCAGGTCGAGTCGCGGGCAAGATCGTATTGCTCGACGAGGTGAGCGTAAATCTCCAGACTCTTCTCGGCGACAATTTCGACCGCCTTGAAATGCTGTTTGAGGCCGGAGCGCTCGATTTTTCCCGTCTGCTCCGGGACGGCACCCTTGGTGACGAGGATCATGCGATGACGCGCCGATAGATAGCGCAAGGTCTCAGGCACCTCGGGAAGGAATTCGATGGCGTGATCGGCGACGCTGTGGGCAAAGGCGAGAATCTGGGCGTGCAGCTCGGGCGTGACCGGCTGCGGGCTCAGGCGTTCAAACGTGTTGACCAGCGCATGGGCAAAGCTGTGCATGCCGTATCCATGCTTCACGACGCATTCGCGCTCCACCTCGTTGAGAACTTCGCGCACCTGCTCGGGAGAAAATTCGTGATGATTGAGAAACGAGATGAAGCGCTCGATCGCGCGCTCGAAGTAGATGTTGTTCTCCCAGAGCGTGTCGTCGGCGTCGATGAGGAGATTAGCCATGAGCTATGAGCTGCGAGCCGTGAGCTTTCCTGTTGCTGATTCCAGCTCTGAACGCGAATTGGTTTGTGAATAGCGTCGACCGGAGGTGCCCGCCACTCATTGCTCATGGCTCATGGCTCAGAGCTAGACCCAATCCACTTTCGCTTCCGGGCCGATGACGCCTGCTTTGTGGCCCATGTCGAGGAGGCGGCGGACGGCTTCGCGGCCGTCGGGGCCGTAGTCGAGGGTGCGCTCGTTCACGTACATGCCGACAAACTTGTCGGCCGTCGATGCGTCGAGATCGCGGGCAAACTGCATCGCGTAGGACAAGGCCTCTTCGCGATGATCGAGTGCGTACTGGATGCTCTCGCGCAAGGCGGCAGTAACCGCGGCCATGAGCTGCGGACCCAGCGCGCGGCGAATCGCATTGCCTCCAAGGGGCAGGGGCAAACCGGTCACTTTCTGCCACCAGCGGCCGAGATCGACGATGCGGTGCAAGCCGGATTTGTCATAGGTCAGCTGGCCTTCGTGAATGATCAGCCCGGCTTCGTACTTGCCTTCGAGCACTTGCGGGATGATCTGATCGAAGGGAACTACCTCAGTCTCGACACCGGGAGCAAACAGCTGCAACGCGAGAAATGCCGTGGTGAGCGTGCCGGGCACAGCGATCCGTTTGGTCTTGACCTCACTCTGCGTGAAGGGGCGTGGCGAAACAATCATCGGGCCGTAGCCCTCGCCTACGCTGCCGCCGCAGGCCATCAGCGCGTATTTCTCCTGCACGTAAGGGTAGGCGTGGAACGAGATGGCGGTCACGTCGTAAACGCCCTGGCGAGCCTTCTGATTCAGCGCCTCGATGTCGCAAAGCGTGTGCTTGAAAGTCAGGCCAGGCGTGCGCACCTTGTGAGTGGCGAGGCCGTAGAACATGAACGCGTCATCGGAGTCCGGGCTGTGGGCGACGGTGATCTCGCGCAACTGGGAGGAGGAACTGGCACCGGGGTTTCTCGCTTCTTGTTCGGACACTGCATTCATCTTCTTGGACTCCGCGAATCGGAACAACTTTCCCTCAGGGGCTGAAGCCCGGATCGTGTATTTCCGGTGCGGCACGGCTGAAGCCATGCCCTTCCAAATCCTACTTTCTTGACGTTGCCCGGTGCCAGCGCGAGGCAACGGCTGCGGCCAGCATCACTTTGATCACTTCGGCGGCGACGAAGAAATAAAGGCCCAGATAAGCCGCCTTGGCCAGCGAATGCGTGAACAGGTAGAGCCACGTGAGTCCCGCGGTGAACAGCAGAATCTCAGCGTCCAACGCTGCCATCGCGGCCCGGGCAAAGGTCTTGCTGCCACGCTCAAAGACATAGCCGGCGACGAAGGCTACGAAGGGATACGACATCAGGAATCCGCCGGTGGGGCCGAGGAGTTGCGCGACTCCACCCAGATGGAGCGCACTTGCGCTGAACACCGGGACTCCCGCCGCTCCCTCGAACAAATACAAGGTCATGGCGGCGAAGCCGCGGCGGCTGCCCAGCAGCAGTCCGACCAGCAGCACACCGAGATTCTGCACGGTCAGAGGGACCGGCGTAAGCGGCATCAATGGAATCGTAATGCGCGCGCACAGCGCCACAAACAGGCTTGCGCCCACCACGAGCACGACGTGCCGCGAGGCCTCCATAGCGCGCCCTTGCGGAGCGCTGAGAACATGGGTCAACGGTTTTGTCATAGATGCGTCTCTTGACGTCGGAGATTGAAGGTCCGCACCGGAGTTCGATCGTTTCCAACTGATACTCATACCTTCGTTTCACCGCTAGGCCCATCGTGCGGGGCGTGCGATTTGCGCAAATTTCGCCGAAGGTGCATAAACAAAGCAATGGCCACACACACCACCACCAGCGTACTTACACCCAGGACCAGGAACCACCAGACCATCCGCACAGCCAGCTAGGATAACAGAAGGACGAGATCTGCCCATCGATTCATTCCGCAGATTTACAGGATTCTGCCATGATGGCCGCAAGCGCTAAATTCGGAGAAGCGGCTGCGAGGCGTTCTACTTTCAACGCGTGCAGATTTCTTTTCTCGACCTCGGCCGAGCCCTGGAGAAGCTGATCGAGATCGTCGTAGATCGAAACAAATCTTCCAGAGAGCGCGTCGGCCCTTCCGGAAGCAAGCTCCAGGACAAGTGACGCCGGCCGCTCTGGCGGTACGGTATGCCCTTCGTCGAAGATTCTCCTGAACCACGGCAGCCATTTCTGACCTTCGGCAGAGTTGAGCGGATACTCGCTCATCGCGGTTCTGACAGTTCCAGGCGCGATCACAAAAACAGCAATCCCATAAGATTTGGTTTCCAGCGCCAGGCATTCGGTGAATCGTACCAGCGCAGTCTTACTACAGACATAGCTGCTGAAATTGGCCATGGCCATCGCGCCAGCTCCGCTCGCTACGTTGATGATTCTTCCCTTGCGCCGCGAAATCATGCCGGGCAGCACGAAGCGGGAACACAACAGCGGTCCGAGCATATTGATTTCCATGCCCCGCCACCATTCGCCGGCGTCGGTCTCCCATAGCGGGGCAAAGGGCCGGACGGTGCCAGCATTGTTCACCAGCACATCGACTGGTCCGAGCGACTGTTCGATGGCGCGGATGGCATTGCGAACTGCGTCGGTCGAAGTGACATCGGCGGAGAGTGCAAGCCCGCGGCTACCGTTGCGCTCGATCAGGGCCACGGTTTCCGCAAGCTCTGACGCTGAACGCGCGAGCACGGCGACCGCTGCGCCTGCGGCCGCGAAGGTTTGTGCGATGGCACGGCCAATGCCCCGGCCCCCGCCGGTGACGAAAGCTACCTGACCTTTCAGGAGCGACGTTGTTTGTTCACTCATGCGGGCAGCATAGCATGGGAGAACAAATCACGAAAGATACGGCCTCAGCTGGCCTTGCGCTCGACCGTCTTCTGGCGCAGCAGGGCGATGCGTTTGATGAGGAATTGCACGCGATCCCGGCCAAATTTCGTGCGGGTGACGGACTTTTCGACGTTAAGGAAGAACTCAGGGTCGTCGAGTTTCTCGCGAATCTCTTTCACGAAGGGCTGGATCTTCGCATAGATGAAGAACAGCTCACCGCTGAACCCCGGCTGCAGAAAGAGATCTTCATTGAGCACGCCGGTCACCACGAAGGAGGTGACAATCCCCCAGTAGCCGCTCACCTGCCGCAGCCACGCGTTCTCTTGCGACCCAAAGGCCCAGGCGATCTTCAGGAAGTCGTCCGCGCTTTGCGGGTTGAAGTCGATCAACCACCAATGACGCGCCTTCCGCATCTCCGCTTCGCGGCGCAGGTCGTAGAGTTGGATGATCAGCTGAGCATCGGCTGCGGTCGGTTTCTTGGCCATCGGTTCCTCCGTGGAATTGAGTAATTGGGAAATTTAATAATTGGGAAATTGAAAGCCCTTGCCGACTCTCAATTTCCCAATTACCAAATTACACAATTACTCAATTCATCATGCCGTCGGTGCTGTCGCTTCTCCCGACGTCGGCGGCGGAGGCGGCGCGGGGCGCTCGTAGTCGCATTCCTTGTTGGGACAGGCGATCACCGGCCCTGCTTTCAGATTCTTTTCGACCAGGTACTCGCTGCCGCAACTGGGGCACTTCTCGGCGATCGGCTTGTGGGCCGAAGTGAACTTGCACTTCGGGTAGTTGCCGCATCCGTAGAACGTGTTGCCTTTGCGCGCCCGCTTTTCGACCAGATCGCCTTCCTTGCACTCGGGACACTTCACCCCGATGAAGTTCTGCTTCACATATTTGCAGTCGGGGTATCCGCTGCAGGTGGTGAATTCGCCGTAGCGGCCGTGGCGGATCATCATGTTGCGTCCGCACTTCGGGCAAAGCTCGTCGAGCGGAATGTCGGGAACCTTCTTGCCCTGGTCGAGTCGCCGCGTGGTCTTGCAATCGGGATAGCCCGTGCAGGCCATGAACTGGCCGAAGCGCCCGCGCTTGAGCACCATCACCCGGCCGCAGTTTTCGCAGTACTCCTCGGCCGCTCCCGTTTCCTGCATGTCGGCCGAATCGAGGTCGGGCAGGTTGATGGGATTCTCTTTGGTGAAGGTGCAGGTATTGGGATCTTCTTTGTCGTAAGTGCTGCAAGCGTAGAACGAGCCGTGCTTGCCCCACTTGATCACCAGCGGCGCGCCACAACGTTCGCATTTCTCGTTTGTGGGCTTCTCCATCCGCTTGATGTTCTCCATATGCTTTTCGGCATATTTGAGATCTTTCTGGAATTTCTTGTAGAAGTCGCCGAGGGCGTCCTGCCACTTTTCCTTGCCCTCTTCGATTTCGTCGAGCTCTTCCTCCAGGCGCGCGGTGTATTGCACGTCGAAGATGTCGCGGAAGTTTTCCACCAGCAGATCGGTGACCACCAGGCCGATTTCGGTGGGGACGAATTTTCCACCCAGTTTCTGCACGTACTGCCGCTCCTGGATGGTGGAAAGAATCGCGGCGTAGGTGGAAGGCCGGCCGATGCCGCGTTCTTCGAGCTCTTTCACCAGCGAAGCTTCGTTGTAGCGCGGCGGAGGCTCGGTGAAATGCTGTTCCGGTTTCAGTTCGCGCAGCGTGAGCTTTTGACCGGGTTCGAGCGCGGGCAGCTTGTGCTTGAGTTCTTCGTCCTCTTCGTCCTTGCCTTCTTTGGATTCCTCGTAGACTCTGAGGAAGCCGTCGAACTTTAAGACCGAACCGGTCACGCGGAACCAGAAAACTTCGTTGCCATTTTTCGCATCGATGTCGACCGTGGTCTGATCGAAGACCGCCGGATTGATCTGCGACGCCACAAAGCGCTGCCAGACCAGTTTGTAGACTTTGAACTCATCCTCTTTCAAATACTGCTTGATCTGATCGGGATGGCGCATCGCCGAAGTCGGACGAATGGCTTCATGCGCCGCCTGCGCTTCCTTCTTCTCTTTATATGTATTCGGCGATTCGGGAAGATACGTCGGGCCATATTCCTTGCCCACGTACTCGCGGACCTCGGCGATGGCCTCGGGGGCAACGCGGGTGGAGTCGGTACGCATATAGGTGATCAGGCCGACCAGGCCTTCTTCGCCCAGCTCCACGCCTTCGTACAGGCGCTGCGCGATCATCATCGTGCGCTTCACGCTGAAGCGCAGCTTGCGGGAGGAGTCCTGCTGCAGCTTGCTGGTGGTGAACGGCGGCGCGGCGTTGCGGCGGCGCTCTTTATTGTCGACGGAGCGCACGATCCAGTCAGCTTTTTCGAGCGCGGCACGGATTTTTTCGGCGTCCTCCCCGTTGGTGACTTCGACCTTTTCTTCGCCTCGGCCCACGAAGCGCGCATCGAACGCGGGAGGCTTGCTGGCGGCGAGATGGGCATCGATTGTCCAATATTCTTTTTTCTCGAACGCCTTGATTTCGCGCTCGCGTTCGACGATGAGGCGCAGCGCGACGGTCTGCACCCGTCCGGCAGACAAACCGCGGCGCACCTTGTCCCAAAGCAGCGGCGAAACCTGATAGCCCACGAGCCGGTCGAGCACGCGGCGGGCTTGCTGCGCGTCCACCAGATTCTGATCAATCGCCCGCGGATGTTCGAATGCGGCCTGCACCGCGCGCTTGGTGATTTCATTGAAAGTGACGCGCTGAATGCGCGGAGGCGCTTCCGGCTCGTCCTTTTTCTTTTTGGCTTTCTTCTTCTTGGAACCGTTTTCGTCGAGTTCCCCCGCCAGGTGCGCAGCGATGGCTTCGCCTTCGCGGTCCGGGTCAGGTGCAAGGTAGATGGCATCAGCCGACGACGCCAGCTTCTTCAGCCTGGCGACAACTTTTTCTTTGCCGGGGATGACGATGTAGTCGGTCTCAAAACCGTTGGTGGTGTCGACGCCCAGCGTGCTCTTGGGCAGATCCTTCACATGGCCGAGCGAAGCCTCGACCGTGAAGCCCTTGCCCAGATATTTCTGAATCGTTTTCGCCTTGGCCGGCGATTCGACAATGACTAAACCTTTCAACAATGCTCCCTCTATTTCTGGAATCTGTTTTCGAAACTAGCACGAATTGGCGGAAAGCAACAAGTTACGGGAAGAGGGCTTCGAGCTTTGAGCTGTGAGTTTCGAGCTGCGGCTCAAGACCCGCCCGCTTCAGAATCATCGCTCTACATTCTTCGGAGAACGAACGCTCTGCATGAGTCCTGTCAGCATGCGCTGCAGTTCATCGGCTTGTCGAGTCAACTTTTGGAACTCTTTCTCGTCGAGGAACCGTAGGTCCCGCGCCAGCAGAAAGTGATATTCGACCTCACTGGCAGAGCCGCGAGCGATCTGTAGGAAACGGCACATCTCGCCATCGGAACGACGGCCGCAGCCTTCGGCGATATTTGCGCCAATCGAAGCAGACGCACGGCGGAGCTGGCTTGTCAATCCGTACATCTCTTCCTTGGGAAACGCCGCCGTCACCCGATATGTATCCAGCGTCATTTCATGCGCCTTCCGCCAGACTTTCAGTTGCTTGAAGTCGGTCACGAACTATTCCTCAATACTGTATTCGCATCGGGTGCAACTCAAGGCTCATAGCTCATAACTCGCAGCTAAAAGCTCTTGACAAAATTCTTGCCCGGCATCTGTCGCACTTTGCCGGTCAGCTCCAGCTCGAACAGGGCGGCGAAGATTTCAGAAGACGACAGTTCCGTCTCCAGCTTTTCCACGATTTCATCGATGTGCGTGGCTTCGTCGGCCTTGAGCAGGCTCAGGATTCGCTTTTCGTGAGGAGGAAGCCCTTGGTCTGGGAATAGAGATGCCGAGGAGGCGCCCGGGGATTCAGGCGAGGCGGCGGGAGTGAGCGCAAGTCGTACATCTGTCGGGAGATCTTCCCACACGTCTTCCCAGGTCGCGACCAGCTTGGCGCCCTGTTTGATCAGTGTGTTCGGCCCCCAGGAATTCTTGTTGGTGACGTTGCCGGGCACGGCAAAGACCTCGCGATTCTGCTCCAGCGCGCAACGCGCGGTGATGCGCGTGCCGGAGTATTCCGCTGCCTCGACCACGAGCACACCAAACGACATGCCGCTCAGGATCCGGTTGCGGATGGGGAAGTTCTGCGGGGCGGGAAACGTCCCCAGTGGAAATTCGGAAATGATCGCTCCGCCGAGGGCTAAGATCTGCTCAGCGAGGCGCGAGTTCTCTTTCGGATAGATCACGTCCACGCCCGTGCCAAACACGGCGAGAGTCTTGCCTTTGGCCGAAATTGCCCCGCGATGGGCGGCGGTATCGACGCCGCGCGCCATGCCGCTGATGATGACCAGCCCCTGCATGGCCAGATCGCAAGCCAGCCGCTCGGCCATACCCGTGCCGTAAGGCGTGGGGTGGCGCGTTCCTACCATGGCGATGCCGGGCTTGGTCAGGACCTCGGGATTGCCGCGAATATAGAGGACCAGTGGCGGATCGTAGATCTCTTTCAGCCGCGGCGGATACGCGGGATCGTCCAGCGAAATTACGGTCACGCCCGCAGCAGCAGCCCGCGCGATCTCATCGCGCGCCAGTTCGGCTGACTTGCCCGTGGCCAACGACTGCGCCGAGACGGCCTGGATGCCCGTGCTCTCCAGCTCGGTGAGTGATGCCCGCAGGACCGCTTCGGCGGTTCCAAAGTGCTCTACGAGTTTTCTGGCCCGGGTCGGACCCAGGCCCTGGGTCAGGGAGATGGCCAACCACTCCAGCAGATGAGTCGCCGACGTTGATGCAGCAAGGGTTGACAAGCCGAGCTCCGAGCGGACTCTACTTACGGGGAAAGTGAAGCGTCAAGGTCATCCGTCACAACCGGTTTGATAAACTTGAGGAAAACGATGCGTAACCTGCGTATTTCCGCCATCTCTTACCTCAATACCGCCCCGCTCATGTGGGATTTCGAGCACGGTATGACAGGAGGCCAGTTCGATATCTCCTATACTTTGCCGTCGGCCTGTGCGCAGGCGCTGGCGGAAAGCACCGCCGACATTGGAATCATTCCTGCGGCGGCGTATTCAAAGATTCCAGGGCTGCAGGTATTGCCCGAAGTCGCGATTGCCTCGCGGCGCGCGGTGCGCTCGATTTTGCTGGTCAGCAAAGTGCCGATCGAGAAAGTTCGCACCGTCGCGCTCGACACTTCCTCTCTAACCTCGGTGGCGCTGACCAAAGTTCTATTCGAGAAATGGCTGGGCGGCGGCAGGAAGTTCACTCCCATGGCGCCCAACATCGACAAGATGCTGGCGGAGTATGACGCCGGCCTGGTGATCGGAGATCCGGCGCTGAAGATTGACCGTTCGCGCTACCAGACGCTCGATCTTGCGGAAGAATGGATTCGCTTCACCGGCAAGCCCTTCGTCTTCGCCTTCTGGGCAGTGCGAGCCGACGCTTTACAGGAAGCCGATCCGTCGCTGGACTTGGCGGCAATATTTCGCGATTCCCGAGATCATGGGATGGAGCCTGCAAGTCTCGACCACATCGCGCGCGAATGGGCGCCGCGTCTAGGCCTCAGCGAGGCAGACGTTCGGAGCTATCTCACGGAGAATATTCACTACCACCTGGACGCGGGCTGTCTCGAAGGCCTGCAACTGTTTTATCGTTACGCGGCGGAGATTGGCGCCTTGCCCGCAGCGCCGGAGATGCGGTTTGTGCAGTTTGCCGGGAACGCAGGGGCTGAAGCCCAATCTGTTCTTGCTGCCTCATCACGGCGCTGAAGCGCCGCTCATCCACACTCGCTGTTACGGCCACTTCACCGTGAGCGCATAGACTTCCTGCGTGCCGACGTCGCGCGTAAACAGCGCAGAGCCGTCCGGAGCCACACCGATTTCCGTAATGTCGTAGGGATCGTTTACTTGCTGCAGAGCCTTCAGGCTCGCGATAGTTTCCACGGCGTGATCTGCGATTCGGATGCGCAGGGCTTTCGGGTCAGCGCCTAGAGTCGTGCAGTACAGATACTTTCCATCCAGCGATGGCTCCCAGGCCCCGAATGTGGCCGGATCGGAGACAAGGTCCGACCATTTCCCGCTGGTCAGGTCAAAAAGAGAGAATTTGGCCTGATCTTCTGTGGCAGCCACAAGCTTGTCCTGGGCAACAAACCACGCCCCAACCAAGCCCTGGGAATCCGAAACAACGGAGGCGGTTCCGGTGCGCACATCGATGATCCGCGACTGGAGGTAGGCCTTCTCGCCGATGGTCTTCCCGGGAACAAGGGAGCCCACCACCACCGCGTTGCCGTCGGGCGACCAGTCGGGAGCCGAGGCGTAGTCGGAGAGTCGCTGGGGTGTTCCACCGTTCATGCTGATCAAGTAGGCGACGCTTTCGGGAGTTGAAAACGCAACCCTGGTGCCGTCCGGGGAAATGCGCGGCTCCACGACAACCTGGGGAGGATAGGTAAGCTGCAGGCGGTCGCTTCCGTCCGCCCGGCTGCGCCAAAGCGTGTGCTCGGGGAACGAGATATACGCCATCCACTTTCCGTCGCGCGAAAACGTTGTGTCGTAGGCTGAGATGCCTCCGAGGTACGGGACAAACTCACCCGACTTTGGATCGTAACGAACCAGTTCTCCTTTCGCTTTTGAGCCGGTGACAAAGATCTGCTTCTCATCCTTGCTGACAGTTCCTCCGGTGTAGGAGAGAGGCCCACTCGTCAGCCTTACCGGAGAGCCGAAGGCGCGCCCGATCGCACCACCTTCGCGAACGACCCACAGGTCCCAGGTGCCCTGACTTCGGGCCTGGAACGTCACATATTTCTCATTCGGGCTCCAGCGTGCGCAGCACACGTCGGCGGGCACGCTGCTTTGTCCTCCCTTCAGGACTTCGCGCAAACCGGTTCCATCGGCCGCAACTTCATAGACAGCTGCATTCTCACCAGAAACACCGTCAATCGCGCTGAAGAGAACCCGGTCTCCGCTCGGCGAAGCACGCGGCGCGTAAGTCAAGAGCTGTGGAACTTGCGCGAGCTTGTGCGGGTTGGATCCGTCCCTTCCGGCAACGTAGACCGCAGAACCGAGTGTGTACAGCAGGCGACCGTCAGGAAAAAGGCTTGCGTCTCCCACCTCCATGTCACCTAAGCGCCGGGCGGTCCCAGCCGGGAGTGAGACCAACCACATCGAAACCCGTTGACTGAATGCGCCTCCCACGAGGACAAGCAGGGCCGAGCCATCTCTCGCCAGACCGGCAATCGCAGGGTTCACCAACTGGGTCGGGAGCTGCGCGGTCTCGCCGCCGCTGACCGAAACCTGAACGATTCTTCGATTGCCGGCAAGCCCTTCGGTCAGGTAAATCCGGGCGCCATCGGTCTCCAGATCTCCTATGTCCTCGCCCGGCTTTGGTTCGCCATCATTGGTAAGTTGGATCACCGACTCCACTACCGGGATTGCGGGCGGACGTGAGAACCATATCGCGAGAGCCACTGCGATCGCGACTACCACAGCACCTGCAATCCACACCCAGCGTGTCTGCGGCTTGGCGGCGGCAAAAGCGCCCGTTGGAGAACTGGTTGCGTCCGACAGCGCTTCCAAAGCGAACGCCAGGTCCGACGCTGAATGAAAACGCTGCTCCGGGTTCTTCTCCACACAGCGCTGCACGACTCGCTGCAGCGCGGGAGGAATCCCGGGCACGGTCTGCGAAATCACTGGCGGTTCTTCGTTCAGGATGGCGCTCATCGTATCCGCCGAAGTCGGCTTGTGGAACGCCCGTTTCCCGGTCAGCATCTCATAGAGGATCGCGCCCAGAGCAAAAAGATCGGCGCGACCATCGGCCGCGTGTCCGCGCACCTGCTCGGGGGACATGTAGCCGACCGTTCCCAGCACTACTCCCGGGTCCGTGCCTTCAGTCAGCGTGGGCGTTGCCGAACCGGAAGGGTCGGGCGCCTGAGTGAGCTTTGCCAGCCCAAAATCCAGAATCTTGATTCTGCCGTCTTTGGTCAGGAACAGGTTCTCGGGCTTCAGATCGCGATGGACGATTCCCTTCTCGTGCGCGGCCGCCAGGCCGTGCGCCGTCTGGATACCGTACTCCACCGCTTTGCGAACCGGCAGCGGACCGCGCAGCAACTGGTCACGCAGCGTGCTGCCCTCGAGCAACTCTGAGACCAGATAAGGTGATCCTTCGTGGGTGCCTAGCTGGTAGACAGCAAGAATGTTGGGGTGATTCAGTGCCGCCGCTGCCCGCGCTTCCTGTTCGAATCGCCGCAAGCGGTCCGGATCGCGCGACAAGTATGCAGGCAGAACCTTGATCGCAACGTCGCGCCCCAACTGTGGGTCGCGCGCTCGGTACACTTCGCCCATACCACCCGCACCCAAGGGCGCGATGATTTCGTAAGGACCGAGTTTGGTGCCGGGAGCAAGGGCCATGGGTGCGTGCCATTATAGCCGCAGCTCTGACGACTTCCGCAGCCGCGCCCCCATGTTGCCTGCCCAACAATGGACATCTGATCTCGTGGCCGGACGCAGTTCTCATCCGAGGCAACGGCAGTCAAGAGAAGTCAAGGCAGGCTTTTCAATCGCATAGCGTCTGTTGCCCTCTGGTCCGACAGTTGCACGGATTCCACGGGCATTGCTGTCGACCGCTGCGGGTTCAAAGGACCCGACGCATTTCAGCGTGTTGACAAAATGGGGCGAGGAGAGTCTTCCACACATGGGGACCGTACTTCAGGATGTTCGTTATTTCAAACAGATTGAGGAGAGTCATTCGAATGAAACACACACGAATCTTGTTGCTGTTGGCAGTACTCGCCTTTATCGTGGCTGCCTGGGGACAGGCCACCAAAAACACCGCAGCCGCGAGCGCGCCTGCACCAACCATAGCTTCAGCCGTGGACCGCGACGTCAGCGGCATCGAAAAGCAAATCTTGGAAGTTGCCGAAGCCATGCCGGAGGATAAATACAACTTCTCTCCCGAAGACTTGAACATCCCCGGAAGCGACTACAAGGGTGTGCGCACGTTTGCCGTGCAGCTCAAGCACATCGCCACGTCCAACTACTACATATGGTCACACCTTACAGGCGATAAGCTGCCTGACGGCTTAGGGGATGACGGGAACGGCCCGGCGAATGTGAAGAGCAAGGCAGAGATTATCAACTTCCTGAAAGAATCTTTCGCGCTCGGGCACAAAGCCGCAGCCACGCTGACGGTGCAGAACATGCTGCAGCCTGCCGAGAACAGTAAGTCCACCCGCTTGGATCTGGCCGAATTCGGCGTCGCCCACGCCTTTGACCACTACGGGCAGATGGTGGAGTATTTGCGGATGAATGGAATCGTGCCGCCGGCGAGCCGCGGAAAGTCGGACTGATTTACGGGGGAGAACAACGATGATTGCGCGAATCTGGCAGGGCCGCACGCGGCCCGATATGGGCAAACCGTACCTTTCATACCTGGAGCAGACTGGGCTGAAAGAGTACAAAGCGACGGACGGCTTCAAGGATGTTCTCGTGCTGACGCGGGAGATCGGAGAGGAAACCGAGTACGTTTTGATTACGCTCTGGGACAGCATGGAGGCGGTGCGGCGGTTCGCGGGGCCCGATCCTGAGCGGGCGGTTTACTATCCTGAAGATGATCGCTATTTCCCGGAAAAGGAGCGGACACCCTACGTGCGGCACTACGAAGTGAATGGCCGGAGTTGATTTCAGATTATGTGATGCGACACCCTCCCATCAGTTAAGCTGATGATTGCGCTCCGGCGCGATCGCTGCTTGTGAGCCTGTTCCAGCCCATCCCGAATCCTGGCAGCGCGGCCGACACGACGCGGCCGCTGGCCGACCGCATGCGTCCGCGGACGCTCGACGAGTTTGTTGGCCAGGAACCACTGATCGGTCCGGGCAAGCCGCTGCGCACGCAGATCGAGCGCGACGACATGGGCTCGCTCATCTTCTGGGGCCCTCCCGGCACAGGAAAGACGACACTCGCCAAAATCATCGCCAACATGACCAAGGCGGAATTTATCGAATTTTCCGCTGTGCTTGCCGGCATCAAGGAAATCAAGCAGGTCATGGTCGACGCCGAGCGCGCCCGCCAGTACGGCACCCGCACCATCGTGTTCATCGACGAGATTCATCGCTTCAACAAGGCGCAGCAGGACGCGTTTCTGCCGCACGTCGAGAAAGGCAACATCCGCCTGATTGGAGCGACCACCGAGAATCCGTCGTTCGAAATCAACTCGGCTTTGCTTTCCCGCTGCCGGGTGTACGTGCTGCAGCCGCTGGCGGAAGAACAGATTGTCCGGCTGCTCCAGCGGGCTCTGGCCGATCGGGAGCGCGGCCTGGGCGCGCTGAATCTCACCGCTTCCGGCGACGCACTAAAGAAAATCGCAAGTTATACCAGCGGCGACGCGCGCAGCGCTTACAACGTGCTGGAGGTGGCGGCCGGGTTGGCAGGGCCCCCATCCTCTCGCGAAGAGCGCGAGAAGGATGGGGCAACCGTCGGCCCGCAAAAACCCGAAATCACCGACGACATTGTCCGCGATGCCCTGCAGAAGCGCATTCTCCTCTACGACAAATCAGGCGAAGAGCATTACAACCTGATTTCCGCTCTGCACAAGTCCGTGCGTAATAGCGACCCTGACGCGGCGCTCTACTGGCTGACCCGCATGCTCGAAGCCGGAGAAGATCCTCTCTACATCGCTCGCCGGGTCGTACGCATGGCGGTCGAAGACATTGGACTGGCCGATCCCAACGCACTCGCGCTCTGCATGGCGGCCCGCGATGCGGTCGACTTCATCGGCATGCCCGAGGGAAACCTGGCTCTGGCGCAGGCGGTGGTCTATCTCTCGGTGGCTCCTAAATCGAATGCTCTCTATACGGCCTATGGCGACGTGCAGGAGGATGTCGAGCAAACCGCCGCCGACCCGGTTCCGCTGCACCTGCGCAACGCGCCCACCAGTTTGATGAAAGGCCTGGGCTATGGCCGCGGATATCAATATGCGCACGACAAGGAGAGCAAGGTCGCCGACATGGAGTGTCTTCCGGAGAATCTGCGGGGCCGTGTGTATTACAAGCCTACGAATGAGGGCATCGAGAAGCGCATTCGCGAGCGGCTGGAGGAGATCAAACGGCTGCGCCTGGGCAAACCGAACCCGCGCGAGACGGAGACGTAGCGGATCAGACGAAACGGGCGCGGTGTTCTTTCAGAATGCAGCGGTCCATTACCACGAAAATTCCGGCACGACGCGCCTTTTCTGCGGCTTTCTCGTGGATTACTTCTTCCTGCATCCAGATGGCCGGCACCTTGAGCCGGATGGCTTGATCGACGACTTCTTCGACAAACTCCGAGCGGCGGAAAACATCCACAATGTCGATCTTTCCCGGCACATCGAGCAGCGACGCGTAAGCCTTCTCGCCCAGGCATTCCTCGATGTGCGGATTCACCGGAATGATGCGGTACCCATGGCTCTGCAGATAAGCCGAGACTCCGTGACTGGGGCGGAGCGGATTGCCCGAGAGGCCGACCACGGCGATCGTCTTTGAGCGCCTCAGCAGTTCGGCGATCGGATCAGAATGTGGAAGAGAAACCAAATGCCCCTCCGTTTACTTCCTATTGGCTGTTTCCAATTTCTGCTTGTACATCTTCAACGCCAGTTTGCGGATCGTCTCTGACACTTCCTTGTTGTTGGAGAGGTTCTTCAGATCTGCGGCCAGCAGGTTTTTCATCAGGTTCAGACCGATATCGATCGGCGCGCGCGGGTTGGCCACCAGGTTGCGCACCACGATGTAGTTCTTCATGAAGCGGCGCTTCAGCGGAATCTGGCGCAGCACGGCCTCGAGCACGTTCTTCTGGCCGGCGAATTTCTCCACTTCACCATCCGACAATTTGGGCGCTTCGAGCACGGACAGCGCCACCACCTTGGTCCCGTCGCGGATCAGGATCGAGCGCTCCTCCTTGTTGCCTTTCAGCGCCAGTTGGATGCGGCCTTTCACGTCGAGGGAGTTAATCTTCTGCAGCGTGTTCTTCCGCTTCGGCTCGGCTGCGGGTTCTGCCTTCTTCACGCCCGCCTTTGGCGCGGCTCCGCCCACGGGCGCAGCAGTCGTTGCCGGCTGGCTTTCGGGCACTGCAACTTCTGCTGTG